>OJBY01000370.1_pt1 | contig 25106 bp, 25 predicted proteins | sample 1591731 | NCBI WGS metagenome assembly OJBY01 (sample SAMN05416837, study PRJEB24817) | seawater metagenome | isolation source: Sea water | place: Canada:Atlantic | collected 2013-07
CTGAATGCGTTCCCGCGGGAAAAATTCATCCCCGCCAGCAATGACGACTTTGCGCCCATCGAGGAAACTGCCGAAGCCATCGGCCTGCTGGACGCGCAGTAACAGGATCGGATTTTGACATTCCATCTTGAGAATGCACGACTTGGCCACCCGGGCCAGGTCGTGTTTGCGTCCCTGTCGCTGACCATTGCCGACGGGGAAAAAGTCGCCTTGCTGGGTCCCTCCGGCGCCGGCAAGTCCACCCTGCTGGCGGCACTGCGCCAGCAGCAGGAAGCCAGCTGTGCCTGGTGTCCCCAGACCGGCGACCTGGTCCCCATTCTCAGCGTCTTCCACAATCTCTACATGGGCGCCCTGCCCCGTAACCCGACCCTGACCAACCTGCGCAACCTGATCTGGCCCAGCGCCCGGGAAAAATCCAGCGTCGGCGAACTGGCCCGGGAGCTGGGGTTACAGGACAAGCTGTTCACCAGCGTGGACCAGTTATCCGGGGGTCAGGCGCAACGGGTTGCTCTGGGTCGTGCGCTCTACACACAACGACCGATACTGCTGGCCGACGAGCCGGTCTCCAGCCTGGATGAACACCAGGGGCTGGTGCTGCTGCGCCAGGCACTGGGCCGCCACCATACCGCCGTGGTCGCGCTGCACGATCGGGAGCTGGCGCTGCAATGCTGCGACCGCATCATCGGCCTGGGTGACGGCAAGATTCTGCTCGACGCCCCCGCCAGCACCCTGAGCCTGGGTGACCTGGACACGCTCTACCAATGAGCCCCGGCGAGCACGGCCAGGCTTCCGGCGCCCGGTATCCCGTCATCAACACCACCGCCTCCCGCTGGCGCCGTGCCAGCTTCTGGCTCGCCGTGGCCGGGTTGATTGCCCTGGCGTTTGCCGACCTGGAGATAGCCCGCTCCTCCCCGGGCAGCGAGCTGCTGCGCATGGGCCAGGGCTTTCTGGCACCAGACTTTTTCTCCACCGATAACCTCTGGCGAGCACTGGCCAATACCCTGGCCTTCGCCTGGCAGGGCACCGCCCTGGCCGCCCTGTTCGGTTTTCTCATGGCCATGGCCTGGCATCGCCGCTGGGTGCGGGGCTTTGCCGCCAGCATCCGCGCTGTCCACGAGCTGTTCTGGGGGTTGCTGTTGTTACAGGTGGCCGGACTGAGCACCGTCACCGGGGTACTGGCCATCGCCATTCCCTACGCGGGCATCTTCGCCAAGGTCTTCGGTGAATTTCTGGAGGAAGCCGACGCGGCCCCCGCCAGCGCCCTGCCAGCCAGCGGCCAGCGCCTGAGCGTGTTTTTCTATGCCCGCCTGCCGCTGGTCTGGCAGGCCTTCAAGGCCTACGGCGGCTACCGGCTGGAATGCGCCATCCGCGCCTCAGCCATCCTGGGTTTCATCGGCCTGCCCACCCTGGGTTTCCATCTGGAAACCGCCTTTCGTGAAGGCAGCTACGACCAGGGCGCCGCCCTGCTTTACCTGTTCTTTGCCATCATCTTTACCCTGCGCTGGTGGCTGCGCCCGGCGCTGATTCCGGTATACCTGCTGGCCGCCATTGCCTGGGCGCCACCGCTGTTCACCGGTCGGCTCGATACCCTGGTGCGCTTTGTCACCGTGGATCTGGTACCAATGCCGTTACGCCAGGGCGGAGGATTGACGGAACTGTGGCAGTGGTTTGCCATGCTTTGGCAACAACAACTGTGGCCGGGGCTCTGGCAGACCCTGGTGCTGGGCCTCGGAGCCCTGCTGCTCACCGGCCTGCTATCGCTGCTGCTGTTTCCTCTGATCTCGCCCCTGTTCGGCAACCGGGTCAGCCGTACCGCCGGCCATGGCCTGTTGGTGGTCATGCGCACCACCCCGGAATTCTTTCTCGCCTTCTTCTTCCTGATTCTGCTCGGCCCATCCATGCTGCCGGGCATCCTGGCCCTGGCCCTGCACACCAGTGCCATCGTTGCTCACCTCACCGGCCGCTTCAGCGAAAGCCTGACGCTGCGCGCCGATGCCCCCACCGGCCTCAACCGCTACGCCTGGGAAGTACTGCCCCGCGTCACCCCCAATCTGCTGGCATTCCTGCTCTACCGCTGGGAAGTGATCATGCGCGAAACGGCGGTGCTGGGGATTCTTGGCATTCATACCCTGGGTTTCTATATTGATTCCAGCGTGGCGGAATTCCGCTTCGATCGGACCCTGCTATTGATCCTGGCCACGGTGATGCTCAATCTGGCGGTGGATGCATTGTCGCGGGGATTGCGCAAGCGGTTGCGGCTAAAACCGGGGTTGGGTCTATGAAGGCAATGAAACGAACGCGTTATTTTCAAGGCAACTCATGAAACTCTATCAAGTCGATGCCTTTACCTCTTCCCTGTTTGCCGGCAACCCGGCAGCCGTGGTGCCGCTGGAAAGCTGGCCGGACGATGCCCTGCTGCAGAACATCGCCATGGAGAACAACCTGTCGGAGACGGCCTTTCTGGTGGCGGACGACACCGGCTATACGCTGCGTTGGTTTACCCCCAGTGTGGAAGTGGATCTGTGTGGCCATGCCACCCTGGCGGCTGCCTGGGTAGTGTTCAATGCGCTGGGATTTCCCGGTGAGCGGATTCGTTTCAATACCGCATCCGGTGCCCTGTATGTGGAGCGCAACGACCAGACCCTGAGCCTGGATTTCCCCAGCCGACCGGCGCACCCGGTCAGCAGCCGGGCGCCCTACGAGCAGGCGCTGGGCATTCCTCTTATGGAGGTTCTTCAAGCTCGCGATACCCTGGTGGTGCTGGACAGCGCTGAACAGGTACGCAACTTCCAACCGGATGTTGCCGCCATCGGCAAACTGGATACCTTTGCGATCATGATTACCGCCCCCGGCGATGACTGCGATTTTGTCAGCCGCTTTTTCGCCCCGGCCAAGGGTGTGCCGGAAGACCCGGTGACCGGCTCCGCCCATTGCACCCTGGTGCCCTACTGGGCCGACCGGCTGGGCAAGACCACCCTGCATGCCCGCCAGCTTTCTGCACGAGGCGGCGAATTACACTGCACCCTGAAAGGAGACCGGGTTACCCTGAGTGGCCAGGCCCGCTGCTTTTTGAAAGGCGATATTCTGCTGTGATGACCCCCTCGGCCAACCACGACCTGGTATTGATTGGCGGCGGCCACAGCCATGCCCTGGCCCTGCGCATGCTGGCAATGAAACCGATCCCCGGCGTACGGATTACCCTGGTGTCGCCCGATGCGTTGAGCGCCTATTCCGGTATGCTGCCCGGCCTGATCGCCGGCCACTACACCCTCACCGATAGCCACGTGGATTTGTACCGGCTATGCCTGACCACCGGCACCCGCTTTATCCGCGCTGCGGTAACACAGATCTGCAGCGCCGAACGGCGCCTGACTCTGGATGATGGCAGTACCCTGGACTATGACTGGCTAAGCCTGGATGTGGGCGCCACACCGGACCTGCAACCCGTGGGTGGCGGTCACCCGGACATCGTGCCGGTAAAACCGGTAGCCAGTTTCCACCAGCGCTGGCAGCAATGGCGTGATCATGACAGCCCACTGGCCGTGGTAGGCGCTGGCGCCGGTGGTACGGAAATGGTCCTGGCCATCGCCGAACATCAGCGACAGGCCGGACACCATGGAGCCCTGTCACTCATCAGCGGCGGAGAACTACTGCCAGGCTACCCGGAATCCGTGCGGCGGCGCATGCAACGCTATCTGGATGACTACGGCATCCAGTTACGTGAGCACACTCGGGTGGAAAAACACGGCGATGTCCTCTACGCCAACGAGGCTCCCCTCGACGCCACCCGGGTGCTCTGGTGCACCGGCGTGCGTGGCACCCGGGTGATCGCTGACAGCGATCTGGACTGTGACGACAAGGGCTTTGTGCGGGTAAACGAGACCCTGCAAAGCCGCAGCGACAGCCGCGTGTTTGCCGCCGGCGATTGCGCCGCCTTCCCCGACAGCCTGCCCAAGGCCGGCGTTTATGCCGTGCGTCAGGCCAAGGTGCTGGCCCACAACCTGAACGCCGCCATCAGCAGGCAACCCTTGCAGGCCTACCAACCGCAGAAACGCTTTCTTTCTTTGCTCTCCGCCGGCGGCAAGCAGGCAGTGGCCAGCCGTGGCGGAACCCTGTCCGTTGCCGGACACTGGGTATGGCGCTGGAAGGATCGCATCGATCGCGACTTCATGGACAAGTTCGATCGCCAGTTACCCACCATGACACCGCCTGCGGCGGACCCGGATACCCTGCATTGCGCCGGCTGCGGCGCCAAGGTGGGCAGTGGCGCGCTCCATGATGCCTTGCGGGATTTACAGCCTTATCTCAGCGACGGCATTGAAGCCGGCGTTGATGCCGCCGACGACGCGGCCATCATTCACTGGGCAGACAACAAGCGATTGGTGCAGAGCCTGGATTATTTCCCGGCCTTCATTGACGAGCCCTACCTGTTCGGCAGAGTCGCCGCCCTGCACAGCCTCAGCGATCTGTACGCCATGAACGCCACGCCCCACTCTGCCCTCGCCAACGTGACCCTGCCCTGGCACCACCCGAAATTGCAGGGTCGGGATCTGCACCGCTTGATGGCTGGTGCCGTGAAAGAACTGAACACCGCCGGCTGCACCCTGGTTGGCGGCCACACCATCGAAGGCCCGCAGATGGCCGCCGGCTTTACCGTCAACGGTCAGGCGGACCCGCAACAACTCTGGCACAAACGCGGCGCCCGGAACGGCGATCGTCTGCTGCTGACCAAACCCCTGGGCAGCGGCGTGCAGCTGGCCGCCATGATGCAGAAAAATAAGCTCTACGGCCCCTGGCTGGATGCCACTCTGGACCATTTACTGGTCAGCAATCGCATCGCCCAACAGGTCATGCAGGGTTCTCCCGTGCACGCCTGCACCGATATCACCGGCTTTGGTCTGCTCGGGCATCTCCATGAAATCTGTCAGCACAGTGATGTGGCCATGGCCGTCGACACCGACAGCATTCCCCTGCTGCCAGGCACCCTGTCGCTGATTGAAAACGGAGTGGTTAGCACCCTCAACGAGGCCAACCGGCAAGTGTTGATGCATTGCGATACGCAGCAGGTTGCAGAGTCACTACTGACTATCCTGTGCGACCCGCAAACCGCCGGCGGACTGCTGTTCAGCATTCCCGAAGCGGCACTGGCCCAGGCCCTTGTGCAATTGCGTGAAGCGGGAGTGAACGCGTCAGAAATTGGTAAAGTCCTTGTAAAAAATGGTGATTCTTCGAGAGATATTCTTCTGCATTAGGGTCAAGATGTTAGTGTTGAATCAATCGAGCTGAATGGAGATATCCCATGACCAAGCGTATTACCGGTATTCTCAGTGCATCATTGCTGCTTTTCATGCAGTTGATGATTGTGCCAGCCGCCCAGGCCGCCATGATCGGTAACGACACGGTCATCCAACAACAGGACCGCGCGGCCATGAAGGCGCAGGTAATGGAGCTCATGGACCAAAAGGTCGCCGCCAAGGCATTGGGCGACTACGGCGTCAGCAAGGATCAGGTGAGCCAGCGTCTCGACCGCCTCACCGATCAGGAGCTGCAGCAGCTGGCCCAGAAAGCGGAAGAATTGCCCGCCGGCCAGGGTGTGGTTGGCGTGATCCTCGCCATCATCCTCATTCTGGTGTTGCTGGATCTGCTGGGTGCCACCGACGTCTTCCCGGTTATCGATCCCATTAACTGATCCATGTCTGTCCCCTATGGCGAGGAGCCAATCGCTCCTCGCCTTTCACTCGTAAGCCTTACCCGCCCTTTCAACCTGGCATGCCTTGTCAGCCTGCTGGCTCTGCTTTCCTTGAGTGGATGTCAAAGTTTCCCGCCTCCTCAAAGTGCACAGGTGGAAACCGAGCAGCAGTTGGTGGTGCCTTTTGTCCCCCAGGAAAAATACCAATGCGGCCCCGCCGCCCTGGCCATGATGCTGCAATGGGCCGGCAAGCCGGTGAGTGCAAACAGTCTGATTGATGAGGTGTGGTTACCAGAGCGGGAAGGCAGCCTTGGCATCGAATTGCGTGCCGCCGCCCGCAGCCGTGGCCTGATGGCTTACCCGGTGGAAAACAGCGAGGCGCTGTTCCGCGAACTGCAGGCTGGCCGGCCGGTACTGGTATTGCAGAACCTGGCCCTGCGTCGCTGGCCTCAGTGGCATTTTGCCGTAGTCACCGGCTATCAGGACGAAGGTAATACCATGGTGCTGCACAGCGGCACCGACGCCGGCAAGACCAGCCACTGGAACCGCTTTATCCGCACCTGGGCCCGTGCCGATCAATGGGGCTTTACCCTGGTCGAACCGGGACAACTGCCGGCCAGTGCGGAACCGGAAAGCCTGTTCCGGGCGATTTCTGCCCTGCCCAATGCCGAGGCCTTCTGGCCGGCGGCGGTAGAGGCGTTCCCGAACAGCGGCAAGCTATGGTTCGGCCACGGCAACAGCCTGTGGAGCCAGGATCAACAGCAACCGGCGCTCGACGCCTTCCAACGGGCAACCCGCCAGGCGCCAGACTTTGCCGCCGCCTGGAATAACCTGGCCTACGCCCAGCAGGCACTGGGCGATGAGGAAGGAGCCCGCGACAGTATCTGCCGTGCCCATGCCCTTGCCCCCCAGGACAAAGCCATCCGCGATAGCGTCATGGAGCTGACCGGTCAATCCTGTCCCGACGAGGCCTCGTCGACCGGTTCCGTCTGTTGCGCCGATAACTGATCGCGCTGCTCACGTAACCTGGCCAGCTTGGCTTCCCCTTCCGCCAGTTGCGCCAGCCGATGCAAAGAACGCATACATGGCATGCGTCTGATGCTGCTCTTAATGCTGATAAACATGAACGTAGCTATTCTCAAGCAACAGATGCCGACGCAGGCAGAACAACTGCTGCGCCCCTTGCAACGCCTTGGTAAGCTTGCCGAGACTTGGGCGTAAATAATCGTCTCTGCAGGGTGCAGTGAACGCGGCAAATTTCCCTGCAAAACACATTGATAGCCCCCTTACCCATTGGAGCTTGTTGGTTATGGATCGACGTCTGCCCCTTTTCCTGCTGATTTTTCTCCCCGCCATGGCGCAGGCCCAAATCGGCGGCTTTTCCCTGCCCGGCGTCGGCGACCTGGAAAAACAGATATCCGGCAGCGAAGACACCAGCAGCGATGGCAGCGCCAACCCTGACAAGAAAATTCTGCAACAGACCCTGGAACTACGCCGCGAAATCGACAGCAACCAGCAAACCATCAAGGATCTGGAAACTTTCGCGCGACAGGCATCCACCCAGCGGGCACGCCTCAACGCCGAGCTGGCCAAGGCCCGGCAACAGCAGGACAAGGACTGGGCCGCGCAATATAAGGACTTGGCGCTGCAAGCCCTTATCGAGAGGCTGACCAGCCGCCTGGATGCGCTGGAGAAGAACCAGAGCCGCCTGGCCGAGGTCAACGGTGAACTGACCCGCGCCCAGACCCTGCCCGAACAGGCCCAGAATGTGATCAGCAAGGCCATGGAGCGCATGGATACCATCCGCTCCCGGCTCAATGAGGGCACCGACGAAAACGGTGAGCCGCTCAGCGAAAAGCAGGAACAGGGGCTCAATACCGAACTACGCGCCCTGGAAACCCGTATCGAGCGCTACAACCAGGAACTGACCGTCGTCGACAAGAAACAGGATGTGGCCCGCCTGGAACAACAGTTACTGCGTACCGAGCAAGCCACCCTGGAAGCCCAGCTTGATGCCGTGCAGCCCCTGATCCAGCAACGCCGTATCAATCAGCTGGAAGAGATGGCCAAATCGCCAGAATCATCGCTGCCGGACAGCGTGCTGGAAAACAAGCGGATCCAGAATGCCAAGGCGGAAAACCAGGCCCTGCGTGAGCAACTCGCCAGCACCAGCCAGGCCGTCAACAGTCTGCTGCGCCGCGCCATCGACACCAAAACGCAATTGGACAAGGCCCGCGCCCTGTCCAGCACCGTCAACGATCAGATCCGCCTGCTGGATGGCAGCCTGCTACTGTCACGGGTGCTGTATCAGCAACAGAAACGCCTGCCGCAGACCCAGTCGGACATGAACCTGCAGAAACGCATTTCCGACGCTCGCCTGGAGCAATTCGAGCTGGAGCAAAAGATCCAGTCGCTGGATAACTCGCCCCTGCCAGAACAGGAAAAAATCAAAGGGGAGCTCTCCCCGGATCTGGAGCAAGCGTTTACCATCTTGCATCGGGAGCGGCGCGAGCTGTACGACCAGCTCAATCAGGAGCTGGGTCGGCAACTGGCTATCCTCACCCGTACCCAGCTCAACAAGGAGCAACTGGACAAGGTATCACGCAGCCTGCACAGCATTATCTCCGAGCAGACCTTCTGGATGCCCAGCACCCAGCCGGTGAGCCTGGAATGGCTCGGCAAGCTGCCCGGGCATATCACCCAGCAACTGCGCGACATGCCCTGGAAAGCCCTCTGGCAGGGCGCCCGCGAACTGGTTACCGGAAAATGGGGCTGGCTGGTGCTGGCCGCGATTCCCGCCATTATTCTGATGCTGCTGCGCCCACGACTGAAAAAACGCATCGACACCATGAACAAGGATGTGGGTTTCCTGCGCCGCGACAGCCAACTGCACACCCCGTTGAGTCTTATCTATACCGTGCTGATCTCGTCTCCCGCGCCCATCGCCCTGGCCGTGATTGCCGCCGGACTGTGGCGTCAGCCCAGCACCATTAACAGCGTACTGGGGGCCGCCCTGGCCCAGCTCGCCCTGCTCTGGCTGGTGTTCGAAATGCTTTACCGACTGCTGAAAAACGGTGGTATTGCCCAGCGCCATTTCCGCTGGGACAACCAGCAAAATCAGCATATGCGTCGCCGCCTGGCGCTCACCGGCCTGGCCTTTATTCCGATGACCTTCATCATCGCTTTCGGTGACCAGTGGCCCGCGCAACTCAGTAACGACCGGCTCGGCCTGGTAATCATGGTAGTCAGCCTGATCGTGGTGATGATCAGCCTGCCCTCGGTGGCCAGGAGCTATCCCGGCCGGCATTACAGCCGCACCATGAAAGGCCTATCCACCGGCTTGTGCGCCGCCGCCCCTCTTATCCTCACCGTGCTGATCGGCATCGGTTACTACTACACCTCGGTGCGACTGAGCGGCCACATGATCTACAGCCTCTACTTGGTGGTGCTATGGATTCTGCTCGACGCCGTGGCGGTTCGCGGCCTGGCCGTGGCCGCCCAGCGGTTGGCCTACCGGCGCGCAGTGGCCCAGCGGGAAGCCGAGCAAAAAAGCTCTGACACCTCCTCTGCTGCATCAGAAGCGGTGGAAGTGGAAGAACCGCAGCTGGACCTGAAACAGGTCAACCAACAATCCCTGCGCCTGATCCGCCTGGCACTGATCGCCGGTATCGGCCTGCTGGTGTATTGGGTCTGGGCAGATGTGTTCCACGCCTTCTCCTACACCGAAAACATCGTGCTCTGGGAAACCGCCGATGCTGCCGGCCAGGCCAGTGGCACCTCCCCCATCAGCCTGGGCGATGTGATGACCGCCCTGATCATTGGCGCTGTCACCTTCCTGCTGGCCAGCAACCTGCCAGGCCTGCTGGAAGTGCTGGTGTTGTCACGCATGGACCTGCGCCAGGGCACCAGCTACGCCACCACCACCCTGCTCTCCTATGTGATCGTGGCCAGCGGTGTGATCATCACGTTCGGTGCTCTGGGCTTGAGCTGGGACAAAATGCAGTGGCTGGTGGCCGCACTGGGGGTGGGCCTGGGCTTTGGCCTGCAGGAAATCTTCGCCAACTTCATCTCCGGCATCATCCTGCTGTTCGAGCGCCCCATCCGCATCGGCGACGTGATTACCATCAACAACCTGGATGGCACCGTCAGCCGCATCCGCATCCGCGCCACCACCCTGATCGACTTCGACCGCAAGGAGATCCTGGTGCCCAACAAGGTGTTTGTCACCGAGCGACTGATCAACTGGTCCCTGTCCGACACCGTCACCCGCATCATCATCAAGGTGGGCTTCGCCTACGGCTCCGACCTGCAAAAATGCCGCGACATCCTCATGCAGGCCGCCCGGGAAAACAAACGGGTGCTGCGTGACCCGGAACCGGTGGTGTTCTTCCTCACCTTCGGTGCCAGCACCCTGGACCACGAACTGCGTGTCCACGTGAACGATATCGGCGACCGCCTGGCCGCCACAGACGAACTCAACCGCCACATCGATGCCCTGTGCAAGGAACACGACATCGAAATCGCCTTCAGCCAGCTGGATATCCATATCCGCAACGGCGATGGCGACAAGCTGTGCATTGAGGGGGAAAAGAAGGAAAAATCTATACAGCAAGACGACAAGGGTCAGGCACCAAAAGCCAACGACGGGGAGCACAACGAAAGCAACGACCCCCGCTAAAACCGCAGGGCGGAAATACCGACCGGGTATCTCCGCCCTACGCCCGGCTCTCCAGAGGCCACACGACCGGAATAACTACTTCCAGCCCTGCTGCCAGCTCGATTCATCTCTTAGTGCTTTCCAATCAATAGAATCTGAACGGTTTGATATAACCGCCTCTATCAGGCAGTGAATGACTTCACCCTCTTCATCGAACTCGACCTCTGTCACCAGAAAATGTTTTTCTTTCTTTACTGGCTTGACCGCAGTCCACTTGCTGTTAAGCAACTTTTGGGGATTGATTTTATTCATTGCTACTCTTCGATTACAACTGAACGCTCGCATAATAGGCGCGAGCTTGCGAGCGTCCTAATTGATGCGTTTGTTATGTCTAGGTGGCAAGAATCAATCAATATTAGCTCCAAGTAACTCATGTAGATATTCATCTTCAAGAACAACCCATCTTATAAATGCTGAAAATTCTTGTTTTCTAGTCATTAGTACTTGCAACCGCTCAAGTGCTTCATTTTTTCTTGTTTTCGGAATCTCATCATCTAAATATTCATTTACGAGCTCTAAAAACCGATTGTATTTATGAAAAACTTTTTTCCTAAGATATTTTCCTGTTATCTTTTTATTAATGGTTTTTTCTGTATTAAAGATTTCATCTAAAAGTGCAGCTGTTTCAATAGTCTTTTCGTCAGTGAACATTGGCTCTATTATGATTTTGCTTTGATAAGGTGTATGAGGAGGCAGATGTTTTATCGATCTAAAAACATCTACGTTATCATTGGTACAATCTAATAAGTTATTATATTTTGCCAGCTTTATATTGTTGCATCGGCCGCAAACATAAAATAGGTTTCTCCAATCAAACTTTTTATCCAAATCACCTTGGTGAGCGTCAAAATGCTCTACATTAATTGAAGTAGGATCTTTTATTTCACAGAGGTAGCACTTGTCGTAGAAAATATCCCTGAGTTTATTCAATACGTCTTCTTCAGAGTAGCTTCTCCTTGCGGCCAAGGATTCAGGGACTTCAGCGGGCCTAGTCACATTGAACATCTACTTCCCCACCCCTTTCTTAATCTTATTTATCTTTAGTTTTGCACTATTAAGATAAAACCTAGATTCTTCGTCCAAAATATCTTGATCGCTTTCCAGTTTATTAACTAAGATTTCTAATTCTTCGGCATTAGTGTTCTCATCTTCAATTTTCTTTGCTATTTCCCGAATTTTATTCTGAAGAATATCAGAAGCTGAACTAACTCCAAACAACCCTTCTAAAACAGATTCATAGGAATAAGAAGAAAGATCCCCAACTTGATCCCTCCTGCTAATGTCATATATTTCGGCATTACTTACGGATGTTAGAACAAAGGGAGAATGAGTCGTGACTATATACTGAATCCCAGGAAATGATTCAGATAGAAAAGGCAATATTTTCCGTTGTAGCGTTACGTGTAAGTGAGCATCTATTTCGTCGATAATAGCCACACCACACAGCTTTGAGGGACTGACCTTTAAATATTCAGAACGCATCAAAAGTTTTGAAAAAACGCTAAAAATAGACGAATAACCTGAAGAGAGATTCTGAAACGTATAAGGTTCCTTGCCATCCTGCTTAATATAAAACTTAAAATTATCTGCATCGAAGTTTAGATGGACAGACTGATCTTCCATTAAAAACTTTAGATTGTCATCAAAATCAGATAGCCACTTAGTTATATCTTGCTCTAACTCATGGTTTCTATGCTCAGTAATGGAGAATGATCGGCGGGTATATAAGTTAACCAGATGTTGTTCAAGTTGGTTTCCAATATGAGCGCCAGACCTTTGGTCGTTTAAGTCGCCTTTATTATAGTTTGTTCCTGATGCGCTTCGGGCATCCTGAATTTGAGACTGTCTGACAGCTGGAAATAATTCAATGACCCCGTATTCACTGTCTACCATTCGAGAAAACTCAAGATGGTCACTAATTGTAATATTAGGATTGCCGGTTACGCTATCAATCTCACGATCTAAATATTCAATTTGTTTTTTTGCTTTTTGATATTGAGAAGTGCCTTCCTGGGCATTATCTCGCTGTCCAATCCAATGAAGTTTTTGTTTCTTCCATTGCTTAAGGTTATCCAATTTCTTAGAGCGTACAATATCAATAAGTTTTTTATGGATACTATCTACTAAAGAGGTCTTACCTGATCCATTTGAACCCGTAAGAATGAGATTTTTCCCATTCAACTCAATATCTATTTGATAGTCTGTATACGGAACGGTAGTCGATATTTTTTCAATAAACTTTTTCAAGATCTACCTCTTTAAAAATGTCTTTGCAGAATTTTAGACATAACGCTGCCATCACACGCTTTTCGCGTGCACGGCCTAGTTAGAAATTTTTGAGGGCTTGCAGGAGTTTTGAACGTTCGCTTTCAAACCACTCATGCCCCCGTACCCCGGTTTCCATCTCCGCCTCCGAAACCGCTATTGCTTTATCAGTGCTGGGGTGCATTATGCGATCGCGCACCCCGAACGTATCTTTGAGGTCGCCCCATCCCGTATTACCAAGCCCCACTTCATACCCGTATATCTCACCGCAGCTCTTCAGAAGTGCCTTGAGATTATCGATAGTTGGCAATCGTTTTTCCTTCTTCTCAATCTTTCCTGATCCGGTGACTTTAAAATCAAAATCGTGCAGATAGAGCTTAATCTCTCCACCTACTGAAATCCGCTTATCTTCGATGTGAGAGCGGACCAGTTTTTTGAAAAACCACACCATTCCTTCGACGTACGCACATTCTGAACGGATAAAGTTACGACGAGCCGTCTGAGAAACTGCATCTTCCCGATAAGCCTGAAAATTGTTTACAACGTCTTCCCCTAAAGCTCGCATGAACGTCATCTCAGGTTCAACTTCAGGATTCAATAGCAGTCTCCTTCATTTCTAACGCCTAAATCAGGTCCGCCGAAGGCGTCACCTGGATTTACTTGTTATGTGCTGCTGATAAATATGCTCAATTTCCGTTTTCTCAAATTTAACACCATGCGTAGACATGATAAGTTTATCTGCCATCAATTTAGACATTTCTGAAATAAAGTCATAATGTCCAACTATTATTTCTTCTGCTTTTCTCCAACACTCATCACCAATTGTTTGCTTTTGGCTCATCTCATACTTTGAATCAATTTTTCCAGCAAACCTTATTCCACGAGCAATATTGATCAATTCGTTTATCTGTTTGTGATCATCGGACGCACTGTCGCTGTACGCTTCTTCAACTTTTGAGATATCTATCTTTCCGTCACCTGATATCATGAACTCAGAAGCAACTCCAGACTGAAGGCACACCATTCTATTTTCTAAATATTTATACACGGATTCAATATCTGGACAATCAGCCTGTGGAAAGCTTTTGCAATATGCATCGGGGTAAATATTTCCTCTCCAATCTGATCTATAAAGAATTCTTATGTAGTCTTCATTAAAATCAAATGATTTTGCAGAAACCCAGTGGCCAAGTTCATGCCTTGAAACAGATAAGAATATTTCAAATTTATTCTGCTGTGCCATGTTACTCCTTGCACATAACGCCCGGTTCACCGAGCAAATTTTTGATGGCGGCTTTTGTGCGTGTTTTGCAAAAAAGGTGACAGCGGAAATTTGTCCGGTGGAACCGTTTGTTAAGTGCTGATCCACTCAGGACTAACTCCTGGACGCAAATAGCCATAAATTCTTATGCCATCATTGTTCATGCAATAAGGCACACCAGATTGCCGTAATGCTTTTATTAATAATTGAGTGTTATCTTCTATTTCCGGTTTAACCAATGCCCCGTTAGGGAGACTGATTAAAGCTCTAATATTAAGCCACTCTATTTGCTCCCAAGCCCCGATAACATGATATAGGTCAGAATCCCAGTGATCCGGGCTTGGCTCAGCTTCATCTAAGTCTTTGCGTTGAAAATCTAGCGTAAACTCGATCTCCTGAAGCTCTTTAAAAAGGCGCTCCCATTTAGTGTTGTTTAGAACACTAGAAATATTTTCACGCTCAATATACCGCTTCAATTTCGATTTGGTATCTAGCTCCATATTCGACTCTTTAGACACTTAACAGCGTATTAATTAGAACGTTCCGCATAACTCCGAGTCACCCGCCCCTCGGAATCTATCAAAATACTCTCATATCAACCACTTAGAGTGGAATAGCTAATTTCCTACGCGGAGTTCATAGGAACCTTCCTTTGAACTCCGTTCCTGCTATCCCTTTTCCCTTCAAAATATTTTCACTTGGAATCAGTGCGTTACGGTTTTTCGTCCAGAGTTATGCGGAACGTTCCGCTGAAAACGGGCAGCGATTGCCAGCTTATGGGCAAGGATCTACGACCCGGCAGCGACTGATGTACAATCAGCTCACACTCTCCTGAGCCCTAGATAATGCGTACTTTCGTCCTCCGCGCCCGCGCCGCCCCAACCGACAGCCAGGCTCTGCTGGCCAATGTGGGTGGTGATGCCCATACGGAAATTCTCGCCCATACGCTGATGAACAGCCTGTTTGTGGCCCAGTCTCACCGGGATGATGTGGTGGTGCATCTGGTGCTGGAAAGCACCCAGGATTACTCCCGCACTATCAGTTTCACCGGGGCGGAGATGCAGAATATTGGCGGCTTCCATGAGAAAGCGTTGCTCGCCAAGGTGGCCAACGCGCTGGATGTGTCACAGGGGCTGGGCAAGGAGCAGGAACGGGCCGTGGAACCGGGCATCCGGGTGCGGACGCTGAGTTTTGAGCGGCTGGTGAAGGATCTGGCGGAGGATCATCAGCTGTATGTGATGGACAAGAAGGGGGACAGCATTCGTGAGGTGGATTTCGGGGAGAACCCCTGCTTTCTGCTCACCGACCATATCCCCATGCCAAAGAAGACCTTCAACAGTTTGAAGCGACTGGGAGCGGAGAAGATCAGCCTGGGGCCGCGGATGCTGTTTGCGTCGCAGTGTGTGGTGTTGATTCAGAATGAGCTGGATTTGGCAGGGATGTAGAAGGCTCTCACGAGGCGTAAAGCCTCCGGAGCCGTATTCATCGTGATGGATTGGGCGCGCGGGCGGGCGCCGTTTCTTCGCCAAGGCTCAGATCGCCATGCAAGCATAGCTCCTACAGCGGCTTCGTCAGGTCGGCTGGATGTCGGGTTTAGCTATTAACTGCTCTTAATCAGCTTTCCAGCCACACCTCACGTGCCCACTGCCAGATAGAACTCCAATCCTCGTCCTCGTTGACGCCCTCCCCCGGTACCCAGAAGACGATCTGGCCGTCCTGGCCGATGGCGTAAACGCCTTCTTCGGCCTGGCAGACAGGAATCAGCGAACGGGGCATGCCCTGGCTCCAGGCCTGGGCGGCCAGCTCGGGGAGGAAGTTGTGGGCGTAGTCGTCGGTGACGGTGGCCGGTTCCAGGCTGCCGCAAATAATGTCGCCGGTGGTGAGCAGGAATTCCTTGTACTCTCCTGGCAGGGAAATCAGCAGTTGTTCCTCGATTTCCACCAGCCGGTCTTCGTCCGGCAGTTCCAGGGCTACCAGTGCGCCCTGGTGGCGTTCGCGCAGCAGGTCGATCAGGTCATCCATTTACAGCGTCCCGGTTGGCATTGTCAGCAGAATGGTTGTTGGAGCTATGCTTGCATGGCGAATTTCGCCTGGACAATTCGCCATGCAAGCATAGCTCCAACGATACAATTTTTACCCTTGGCGATGATCCCGACGGAACGGGAACAGGAACTGGTCTACCACGCCTTCCGGCACCTTGGTGCTGGCCCGGGTGCCGTACTCGGCAGCCAGCCGGTTGGGCATGATCAGGGTGCCGAACAGTTTATCGTAGATGGGCAGAAAGGCGGCGTAATTTTTGTCCACAGCTTCGTCTTCCGAGGAGTGATGCCAGTGGTGGAATTCCGGGGTGGCGATGAGCCAGCGGATGCCCGGAAACCGGAAGCGCACATTGGCGTGGATAAAGATGGCGTGAAAGGACACGAACACCAGGTAGGCGTACACCGCTGACGGCGAAAAGCCCAGGATGAAGATGGGCAGGTAGCCGATAAAGCGGTTGGCGATGATTTCCACCACATGCAGGCGTGAGGAAGCCAGCCAGTCCATCTGGGTGGTGGAATGATGCACGGCATGGAATTTCCACAGCCATGGCACTTCGTGGAAGGCCCGATGAATCCAGTAGCTGCCCAGGTCGATGACGATAAGAATCTCGATGAACTGCAGCCACAGGGGCTGGCTGGCGATGGCCGGTTGGAAGCCGATGTCCACCTTGTCGTGGAGCACCACCTGAATGGGGATGATGGTGAAGAAGCTGATCAGCTGCAGGCCCACATGGCTGAACAGGAAGTATTTGATATCCGTGACCCAGCCCCCGCGCAGGGTTTTCTGGTCCGGGTCTTTGGGGAAGGCCCGTTCCAGGGGGATAAACACCAGCGCCAGTACCAACAGGGTAAGGATGAAATAGTCGAGCCCGGCATAGAGGCTGCGACCTTCCACCGGCGGCACATCCAGCCGCCCGGAGCCGATCAGCGCGGCCATGCAGGCCAGCACCATGCCGATAATGCCGTAGCGCTTTTCCTGATGACGCAGCACACTGAAAAAGCCACAGACAAAGCCAATACCGATGCCGATGAACAGGGCAATGCGTAGCACCTCGGCGTTGTAGAAGGCACGGAATTCCGGGGTGGTTAGCAGCTCCGGGTAGAGGAAACAGAAGCTGCCCATCAGCGCCAGAACCCCCAATCCAATGGACACGGTGGCGGTGATCTTGCCCTGGCCCGGGGTCAGATCCACCTCTTCGTAACGTTCCCGCAAAAAGTCTGTCATCTGTTGTTCTCCTTCTGGGCCAAGGCTGCCCGATGATCCGTTCAGACACCACTACACGCCCGTAACAAGCTGCTACACTGCGCGTTCAAGAACATAGCGACTAGCTACGAGCTTCTAGCTACAACGCGCCTCAGCCAGGCGGAATACGACTGACTCCGTGCCCGCGATACTTGCAAAGTGCTCGCAGGCACGGCGTTATCTTGTTCCTCAGAAAGTCGAATCGCGTTAGCCGCTAGTCGCTGCTCCGCCCCATTATTCACATATTTGGTTATCCATAAAGTATGCCTCTCATTACCCTCCGCGACATTCAGCTCAGTTATGGGCAGCAGCCGCTGCTGGATCACGTCACCCTGTCCATCGACCCGGGGGAGCGGCTTTGTTTGATTGGTCGTAATGGCGCCGGCAAATCCACCCTGATGAAGGTGATTGCCGAAGAGATCCATGCAGATGACGGCCAGATCGAGAAGACCCAGGGGCTGACCGTGGCCCGCCTGGAGCAGGAAGTGCCGGACGACCAGGACCACAGCGTCCATTTCATGGTGTCGGAAGGGCTGGGCGAGCACGGTGCCCTGCTCAGCGAGCACGCGGAGCTGGTCCATCATCTGGGCGATGGTGACGACAAGGTACTGGCCCGGTTCGAACAATTGAGCAGCGACATCGAGGCCTGTGGTGCCTGGCAGCTATCCCAGCGGGTGGATACAGTGCTGTCCAAGCTGAAACTGGATGGCGATCAGGCCTTTGCCGGCCTCTCCGGGGGGATGAAACGCCGCGTGCTGCTGGCCCGGGCGCTGGTACAGGAACCGGATATCCTGCTGCTGGACGAGCCTACCAACCACCTGGATATGGATTCCATCCAGTGGCTGGAAGAATTCCTCAAGAGCTACGGCGCCACTCTGGTATTCATTTCCCACGACCGGGCCTTTATCCGCTCACTGGCCACCCGCATCATCGAGCTGGACCGGGGCAAGCTGACCAGCTGGCCTGGCAGCTATGAGAAATACCTGAGCGGCAAACAGGCGGCCCTGGAAGCAGAAGAGCGCGCCAACGCCGAGTTCGACAAGAAACTCAGCCAGGAAGAAAAGTGGATCCGTCAGGGCATCAAGGCCCGCCGCACCCGTAACGAAGGCCGGGTGCGTGCACTCAAGGCCATGCGTGATGAATTCGCCCAGCGCCGCAATCGCACCGGCACTGCCAACCTCACCATTCAAGGCGGGGACAACTCCGGCAAGGTGGTGGTGGAAGCCGAGCACCTGGATTACACCGTGGACGGCAAGAGCATCGTGCGGGACTTCTCCGTGAATCTGCTACGTGGTGACCGGGTGGGTATCCTCGGCCCCAATGGCTGCGGCAAATCCACCCTGATCCGCCTGTTGCTGGGTCGGCTGGCGCCGGATAGCGGCAACGTGAAGCTGGGCACCCAGCTACAGGTGGCCTATTTCGATCAGCTGCGCGATACCCTCAACGAGGAAAAGAGCGTCATCGACAACGTGGCCGAAGGCTCCGATGTGGTCACCATCAACGGCCAGAACAAGCACGTGATCGGCTACCTGCAGGATTTCCTGTTTGACCCGAGCCGGGTGCGCCAGCCGGTGAAGTCCCTGTCTGGCGGCGAGCGCAACCGGCTGCTGCTGGCCAAGCTGTTCACCAACCCCTTCAACCTGCTGGTGCTGGATGAGCCCACCAACGATCTGGACGCGGAAACCCTAGAGCTGCTGGAAGAGCAGCTGATGAACTATCAGGGCACCCTGCTGCTGGTCAGCCACGACCGGGAGTTCATCGACAATGTGGTGACCTCCACCCTGGTGTTCGAAAACGGCGAGCTCAACAGCTATGTGGGCGGTTATCAGGACTGGTTGCGTCAGCGTCCGGAACCTGTGAAGGGAAAAACCGTCAAATCCGCCAAGCCAGTGCTCGAACCGGCTCCGACGGCGCCCAAAGCCAAAAAGCTGTCTTACAAGGATCAGCGGGAGCTGGAGCAATTACCGGAGCGGATCGAGCAACTGGAATCGGCACTGGAAGCGGTGCAGGCTCGCATGTCGGACCCGGCTTTCTTCAAGGGTGACCCGGCCGAGATCAGCGCCGCCCAACAGCAACAAACCGAGCTGCAGGCGGAACTGGAAACCACCTTTGCTCGCTGGGACGAGCTGGATCAGCTTGGCTGAATCAAGGAGTGTTTGTGTATAAAACGTGGTCCTCATTCGCTATCACGGCAATGTTTGTCCTGTTCGGCCTAGCGGCAACGCCGGGCTGGGCCAATGAAGTGGAAGACGAAGAACGGGCCGTGGAACGTCAGCAGGAAAGCGACGGCCAGGCCACAGCCGGTGACGGCAATACGGACACGGACAAGGCCGACAGCGCCGTCGCTGATGACCCGACCCAACCGGCGGCCGACCCGGCTCCCCTGCCCTTATCCCTGCTGGGACGGCAAGTGGAACCGGGCAGCTTTGCCACCCTGCACTGGACGCCGGATCAGTCGTTCGCCTCCATTGCCACCCCGGTGCCGGTGCTGGTGGCCCATGGCGACAAGCCCGGGCCGCGGCTGTGTCTGACTGCAGCCATTCATGGCGATGAACTGAACGGCATCGAGATGGTGCGCCGGCTCATGTACGAGCTGGAGCCGGACCAGCTGGCCGGTACCGTGATCGGTGTGCCCATCGTCAATCTGGATGGCTTTCGCAGCGGCTCTCGCTACCTGAGCGACCGCCGGGATCTGAACCGCTACTTCCCCGGCAACAAGAAAGGCAGTGCCGCCAGTCGCGTGGCTCACTCCCTGTTCAGCAATATCGTGCGCCACTGCGATTACCTGGTGGATTTGCACACCGGCTCCCAGAAACGGGTCAACCAGCCGCAACTTCGCGCCGACCTGGACAACCCGGACGTAGTCGCCTTTGCCAAGCACTTCGGCGGCATGACCGTACTGCACAGCCCCGGTGTCACCGGCATGCTGCGCGATGCGGCGGTGAAAAAAGACATTGTGGCGGTGACCATGGAAGCGGGTGGCCCCAACCGGCTGGAAACCGAGGCCGTCAGCTACGGCGTACAGGCCATCGATACCCTGCTGGAAAACCTGGGTATGCGTAAGGCCAGCCGTTTCTGGAGTGCGCCGCAACCGGTGTTCTATGAGTCGGAATGGATTCGTGCCACCCAGGGCGGCATTCTGCTTGCCGAGGTGGAGCTGAACCAGAAAGTGAAGAAAGGCCAGGTGCTCGGCACCGTCACCGACCCGATCAGCAATACCGGCAGTGCCATCATTGCCCCTTATAACGGCCGGGTTCTGGGAATGGCAGTGAACCAGGTGGTCCACGCCGGCTTTGCCGCCTTCCGTATCGGCGAGGAAAAAACCACCGAGGAAGTGGAAGCGAAAGCAGAAAAAGCCACCCGGGAAAAAGAACAGAAAACCCAGCCATCAGAGGATAGCCCCGCCCACGACTCACCGGCACCGGAGCCTGAAGCAGACCGGGCCGATGACCTGAGCCAGGCGGAAGAAGAGGAAAGTCACTCGGAAGAGTGAGACGATCAAGCAGAGAGACAGCAAAAAAGGCTTCTTCCAGGAAGCCTTTTTTGTGGCTGCTTTAAAACCGGCTGGAGCCTTGTTCACAAGGCGAACGTATCGCTACCTCTTCGCTTTACGAGCAAAGCGCCAACGGGGCGGGGACTTGTTTACTGCACGACCAGGCTGTCGCGCATCTTGGCCAGGGTCTTTTCACCGATCCCCTTGATGGCCAGCAGTTGATCCACGCTGGTAAAGGGCCCCTGGCTATCCCGCCACTGCACGATGGCTTCTGCCGTTTTCGGGCCCACACCCTTGAGTTCCTGCAGCTGGGTAACGTCCGCCGTGTTCAGGTCGATGCGGTTTTCAACCTGGGTTTTGGCTGCGTCCTTGACCGCTTCCATTTCCACCGCCAGAGCAGGCAGGCTCAACGCCAACAGCAGGGACATCACAACCGCTTTCAATGCTTTCATATTGATCTCCATTTTTTATACGTTGGAGACCACACCATAGGAAGCCGAGTGAGGAGGCGTTATCAGCCGGGGGTGACAGATTGCGTAAGTGGCTCAGGCAAGACTTTGTAGTATCTCGTCTACTACCGCTGTAGGTTCAGCGGCTTGGGTAATCGGACGGCCGATCACCATATAGTCCACGCCCGCATCCCGCGCCTGCACCGGCGTCAACACGCGACGCTGGTCACCGGCATCGGCACCTGCAGGGCGGATACCCGGAGTAACCAGCTCGAATTGCTGACCGCAGGCCGCCTTGAGCATGCTCGCTTCCTGGGCGGAACACACCACCCCGTCCATGCCGGAGCGCTTGGCCAGCTCGGCCAGGCGTTGCACCTGCACTCGGGGCTCGTCCGTCACCCCGACCTGTTCCAGATCGGCCGCTTCCATGCTGGTCAGCACGGTCACTGCAATCAGGTGCGGCCGACTGGCATGGTTGGCGATGGCATTAGCAGCGGCTTCCATCATGCGCTGGCCACCACTGGCGTGCACATTGACCATCCACACACCCATATCCGCCGCCGCGGACACGGCGCCGGCCACGGTGTTGGGAATGTCGTGGAATTTCAGGTCCAGGAACAGCTCAAAGCCTTTCTTATGCAGACCTTCGACAATGGCCGGGCCACTGCGAGTGAAAATTTCCTTGCCCACTTTGACGCGCACCCTGGTCGGGTCCAGTTGATCGGCCATGGCCAGCGCCTGGGCGGCATCAGGATAGTCCAGGGCGACGATAACAGGGCTGGCAATAGGCATGGCGATTTCCTGAGTGGCGGGTGGGCGTGGGTATGGTAGGCGTTGGGTTAAGCGGGTTCAAGAATTGCCAGGGCACGCTTTGATCGTCATGCAAACGGTTCCTGTAGGAGCACCACTCGAGGTGCGAACCGAACGTAGCGAGGCAACCCCAGGAAGATCACTCTTTAGCGAGCTGTAGAGCCCGGAAATGGCTGATCGCCCTGCGGTCGATTCCGTGCTTCGCACGGTTCGTCCCTCAAGAGGAACTCCTACAGCGGCTTCGTGAGAAATGACGAAGCCCTGGGAACTTCCAGACATTCCCAATCCAATCGAGGGTAGCTCGTAGCCTAGACTTCCTTGACCACCGGCTTGATCGAGCCCCAGCGCTTGCAGCTTGGGCAGCGCCATTGCATCAAGGGAGTTTCGAAGCCGCAGCGGCGGCATTTGTAGAGGCTCTTGTCGTTGAGCAGTTGCTCTGACAATTGCTTGAGCACGCCCAGGTGCTCGCGGGTTTCCCCTTCCGCGCTACCGGCCAGACTCATGTCGATGATGCGGTTGAGGCCACGTACCGAGGGGTTGGCTTTCATGTATTCGGCAATAAAGTCCGACGCTTCCTTGTCGCCGTAGCGCTCCTTGAGCGTTTCAGCGAGCAGCAGGATGCGGCTGGTGCTGGGTTTCTCGGCACTGTAGTCCGCCAGCATCTGGATAAATTCTTCGTCCTTCTCCTGCTGCTGGTAGCTGGTGCGCAGCTTGTCGAGCGCTTCATCGAAGAAATCGCTGTCCTGCACCCAGATGCGCTGCAGGGCCTGGATAGCGGCATCCCAGTTCTGCTCGCCCATCTCCAGCTCGCCTTCCGCAAAGCTGGCGCGGACACACTGCTCATCGAATGACAGCGCCCGCCTCAGCATGCGGCGGGCCGGATTGATGTCGCCGTCGCGGCGCAGGTTTTCTGCCTGCTCGCAGCAGTACTGAGCCAGCACCGAGCCCAGCGCCGGGCGGTTCTTGATCAACCGCTCGCCCATGCTGATGGCATTGACCCAGTCGCGCTCCTGCTCGTACAGGCCCATCAGTTGCTGACAGACTTCATCCTTGGCCTGACAATCCTGATCCAGCATTTCCAGCAGTACCTGCTCGGCCAGATCGAAGATGCCGCTGGCCAGGTAATCCTGGGCCAGTTCCAGCTGGATTTCTTCCTGCACCGGGCGGCCATAGTCGCCGTGCTCCAGCAGGTGGGTATGCAGCTGGGCAGCACGGTCGAATTCACCCCGCTTGCGGAACAGCTTGCCCAGGGCAAGATGGGTATCGAGACCCTCTTCGCTCACGTCCAGACTCTTGAGCAAGGCTTCGATGCCCTTGTCCGGCTCTTCATTGAGGAAGAAGTTGATGCCGGCCACATAGTCCTTGGACAGGGAGGCCATGCGCCGACGCTGCCGGCGCTTGCTCTCACGCCGACCAAGGAAAAACCCGGCAGCGATGGCAACAAAAAAGAACGGCAGCAGCCAGAACGATTCACTCATGAAAACAGGCTCTTCAGGCCGCGCAGCCCGATACCGGCCAGCAAGCCCAGAAACAGGCCAATAGCCAGTACGCTGATCACCAGCACGCCCAGGGAAACCTCCCAGTGCCATTGATAAAACAGCATATCCAGCGTCACCAGATCACGATTGCTGGTGACAAACAGAAAAGCGAAAAGAAATACGGCCAGTACGGCCAGAATTACCAGAATCCGGTACAGGTTTCGCATCGTAAGGTTCCCTCTTTACTGGCCAGGTCTGTGCCGGGCGGTAACAACAAACGTTTAGTTAGCAGCAGCCTGATTGCCGCTTGCGCCATTATCAACACCTTCACCACTTTCTTCATGCAGTGAATCGTTAACGCGCTCGCGCAGCTCTTTGCCGGGTTTGAAGTGGGGAACATATTTGCCGTGCAGCTCGACGCTGGCACCGGTCTTGGGATTGCGTCCCACACGGGGCGCACGAAAATGGAGGGAAAAACTGCCGAAGCCGCGTATTTCGATACGACCTCCGCCGGCCAGGGAATCGGCCATCTGTTCGATAAGCGTTTTGACTGCCAGCTCCACATCCTTGGGCGACAATTGGTTTTGCCGATCGGCAATCCGCTCAATCAATTCCGACTTGGTTAACGCCATTACAGCTTTCTCCCTGGGCTCCCAGCCCAGTGGGACCGGCACGATGCCGGTCCCCGGGAGGAGCCGTATTATGACTCGTTGCTGCTTTCCATCTGTTTCTTGATCAGATCACCGATGGTCTTCGGCGCATTGGCATCCTGCTGTTCAGACAGTCCGTCAATGGCTTCACGCTCGTCGGCCTGGTCCTTGGACTTGATGGACAAGCTCAGAACACGGTTCTTGCGATCAACGTTGGTGATTTTCGCTTCCACTTCGTCACCGACGTTGAGCACTTCGGTCGCATCGTTAACGCGGTCGCGGCTGATTTCGCTGGCACGCAGGGTACCTTCTACGTTCTCAGCCAGCTCTACGATGGCCGCTTTCGCGTCTACCGACTTCACTACGCCCTTAACGATTGCGCCCTTGTCATTAGCAGCAACATACTGAGCAAACGGATCGTCTGTCAACTGCTTGATACCCAAGGAAATTCTTTCGCGCTCTGCGTCGATGGACAGAACCACGGTTTCCAGCTCATCGCCCTTGTTGAAGTTACGCACGGCATCTTCGCCCTGCTCTTCCCAGGAAATGTCGGACAGGTGCACCAGACCGTCGATGCCGCCTTCCAGACCGATGAAGATACCGAAGTCAGTGATGGACTTGATCTTGCCGGAAATGCGCTCGCCTTTCTGGTATTTCTCTTCGAAGGCATCCCACGGGTTGGACTGACACTGCTTGATACCCAGGGAAATACGACGACGGTCCTGATCGATGTCCAGGATCATCACTTCCACTTCGTCGCCGATCTCTACAACCTTGGACGGGTGGATGTTCTTGTTGGTCCAATCCATTTCGGATACGTGAACCAGACCCTCTACACCTTCTTCGATTTCGGCAAAGCAACCGTAATCGGTCAGATTGGTCACCTTCGCCTTCACGCGGGTGCCTTCCGGGTACTTGCCCACGATATCGTGCCACGGATCTTCGCCCAGCTGCTTCAGACCCAGGGAGACACGCATCTTCTCGCGGTCGAACTTGAGTACCTTGACGTCGA
>OJBY01000371.1_pt1 | contig 25095 bp, 23 predicted proteins | sample 1591731 | NCBI WGS metagenome assembly OJBY01 (sample SAMN05416837, study PRJEB24817) | seawater metagenome | isolation source: Sea water | place: Canada:Atlantic | collected 2013-07
CGAGATCATGCCTAGTCTCGTGGGCTCGGAGATGTGTATAAGAGACAGGGGTGGAGCAAATCGGCGAAATCGCGCTGGACTATGCGCGCTTCGACGCAGGCAATATCACCGGAAACCCGTTCTTCTGCCCCGATCCCGAAACCGTGCCAAGTTGGGAAAAGCTGGTGGACGATGCCCGCAAGTCTGGCTCCTCCCTCGGCGCGCTGGTTGCAGCCCATGCGAAAGGCGTGCCTGCGGGTTGGGGCGCGCCGATCTATGCCAAGCTCGATAGCGAACTGGCCGCTGCCATGATGACGATCAACGCTACCAAGGGCGTGGAGATTGGCGATGGCTTTGCCGCTGTCACCAATACCGGCGAAACCAATGCCGATCCCATGCGTCCCGGCACGGATGGCGGGGTGGAATTTCAGGCCAACCATGCAGGTGGGATCGCAGGCGGTATCTCCACCGGTCAGCCCGTTACCTGCCGCGTGGCGTTCAAGCCTACCAGTTCCATTCTCACCCCGGTCGATACGATCACCAGCGAAGGCGAAGCCACGCAAATTCAGACAAAGGGCCGCCACGATCCATGCGTCGGCATTCGCGGGGTTCCGGTAGTGGAAGCGATGATGGCAATGGTGCTGGCAGACCAGAAGCTGCTGCACCGGGCGCAGTGCGGATAGCAGGCTTGGCAAGGTTGGCTTCGCCATCTACCCATCGCTGATCCATGTTACAGGAACTGTTCCGTCCTGAATTCGCGATGCTGCTCACCGGCCTGCTGCTGGCGGCAACGGTGCTTGCAGGTCTGCTGACATCGCGCATCGGCTTTCCCGCCATCGTCGGGTTTCTGGCGCTTGGCATTCTTGCAGGTGTCGAGGGGCCGGGAGGAATCGAATTCGACGACTACCTGCTGACGCAGGGCGTGGGCATGGTGTGCCTCGCCTTTATCCTGTTCTCCGGTGGGCTCGATACCAACTGGCGCGCCGTGCGGTCGATGATGTTGCCGGCCCTTATGCTGGCGACGTTAGGAGTGGGAATTACTGCATGCGTGGTTGCCCTGTCGGCAATCCTGCTCCTCGACTTCGCTCCGCTACAGGCCTTCCTGCTTGGAGCCGTGGTCGCCTCCACCGATGCGGCGGCGGTTTTTTCCGTCCTGCGATCCAGCGATCTTGACCTGCAGGACGATGTGCCCGCGCTGCTGGAGCTGGAATCGGGATCGAACGACCCGATGGCGATCTTCCTTGTCACCGCGTTGCTGGGTTTCGCCGCCGCCAACCAGCCCACGCCGCTGGCGCTGCTGCCAGAATTTGCGCAGCAGATGATCGTGGGCGCAGGCGTGGGGCTGGGCGTAGGCTACTTGCTGCCGGAAAGCCTGAAACGGATGGGTTTGCGGCAGGGCGGGCTTGCCTTCGTGGTCTCCATTGCAGGGGCGCTGCTGGCCTTCGGCTTCGCCAGCATTCTTGGCGGGAACGGCTTCCTCGCCGTCTATGTCGCCGGCGTGTTCGCTGGCACCCGTGCCTTTGCCGCCAAGCCCATTGTCCGCACGTTTCAGGACGGGCTGGCGTGGCTGGCGCAGGTGGTGATGTTCCTGACGCTGGGCTTGTTGCTAACCCCGTCCAACCTGCTGCCGGTGATGGGCGCGGGGCTGGCGGTGACATTCGTCCTTATCCTGGTGGCACGACCACTTGCGGTCTTCGTCTGCCTGTTGCCGTTCCGGCGGTTCACCACCCGAACAATGCTGTTCGTCTCGTGGGCTGGCCTGCGAGGCGCGGTGCCGATCGTGCTGGCCATTTTCCCGATCGTGGCGGGTGTGGAGGGTGCCTTTGCTATCTTCAACGTTGTCTTCTTCGTGGTGCTGGTTTCCAGCGTCGTGCAAGGGCCAAGCATCAACCGTATCGCCAAGTGGCTGCGTATAGGCGAAACTCCTGCCACCGAAAGCGGGAGTTCCGATGCGTAAAGCGCAATAGCTGTTGCACTTTTCGAAACTTGCCTCCGCTTGATCGATTATTTCGATCTTGGCAATCGCACTAAATCGCTTTTTCGCATTGCTGCAATCCCTATCTTCCGCGTTGAGTTCACAAACGCAGACAAACCAAAAAGGAATTATTCAATGGGTATCATTGGCAGCCAGATCAAACCGTTCAAGGCCACCGCTTTCCAGGCTGGCAAGGACTTCTTCGACGTGACCGACGAAGATCTGAAGGGCAAGTGGAGCGTATTCTTCTTCTACCCCGCCGACTTCACCTTCGTCTGCCCGACCGAGCTGGAGGACATGGGCGAGAAGTACGACATGCTGCAGAGCATGGGCGTGGAAGTCTATGGCGTCTCCACCGACACGCACTTCAGCCACAAGGCATGGCACGACACGTCCGAAAAGATCGGCAAGCTGAAATTTCCGTTCCTGGGCGACCAGCTGCACACGCTCTCCAAGAATTTCAATGTCCTGCGTGAGGAAATGGGCCTGGCCGACCGTGCTACCTTCGTGGTGGACCCCGATGGCGTGATCCAGATCATGGAAATCACCTGTGAAGGCGTGGGCCGTAATGCCAACGAACTGACGCGCAAGATCAAGGCTGCGCAGTACGTTCGCGAGAACCCCGGCCAGGTCTGCCCGGCAGCGTGGGAAGAAGGCAGCGACACGCTGTCACCTTCGCTCGACCTCGTCGGCAAGATCTAAGACCCCTTTCGTGAGCGGCTGCCAAGGCCGCCACGCTCGTCCCGGTCACGGCAATGCCCGTGTCGGGTCGCGAAGAGACCCGGGGCCATCCCCCCTCCCCCCGCCCCGGGTCTCCAACGCTTTTTCCATCACCCTTTGACCTGGAGACACCATGCTCGACGCTACCATGACGCAGCAGCTCAAGACTTATCTTGAGAACCTGCGCGAACCGATCGAACTTGTCGCCTCGTTGGGCGATGACGACAAGTCCGTCCAGACGCGGGAGCTGCTGGAAGAGATTGCCGCCCTGCACGAAAAGGTTTCGGCCAGTTTCGACGGCACCGACGATCGCAAGCCCAGCTTCATCATTCGCCGCGCCTCGGACTCTACCAAGTGGGTTCGCTTTGCCGGCCTGCCGATGGGTCACGAATTTACCAGCCTCGTGTTGGCCCTGCTGTGGGCCGGTGGCCATCCGCCCAAGGTGGAGCAGGAGGTGATCGATCAGATCGCCGCCTTGGAAGAAGATCTCGAGTTCGAGATGTATTTCTCGCTTTCGTGCCACAATTGCCCGGACGTGGTGCAGGCTCTCACGCTGATGGCTTTGGTCAATCCGCGCATTACCGCCACGTTGATCGAAGGCGGCACGTTCAAAAACGAAGTCGAAAATCGCGACGTGATGGCCGTGCCCGCGACATTCCTCAACGGCGAGCCTTTCTTCAACGGCAAGATGACTCTGGAAGAAGTGCTGGCCAAGGTCGACACCGGCGCCAGCACCAAGGCCGCGGAAAAGCTCTCCGCCAAGGCTCCGTTCGAGGTGCTGGTGGTGGGCGGTGGCCCCGGCGGCGTGGCCGCATCCATCTACACTGCGCGCAAGGGTTTTCGCACTGGCATCGCGGCAGAACGCTTCGGCGGTCAGCTGAACGATACGCTGGGTATCGAGAACCTGCCCGGCACCGAATATACCGAGGGCCCCAAGCTCACCACCAATCTGGAACAGCAGGTGAAAGCGCAGGACGCCATCGACCTAATGAACCTCGCCACGGCGCAAAAGCTGATGCCTGCCAAGAGCGCGGGCGGCTTGCACGAACTGCACATGGAAAACGGCGCGGTGTTGAAGGCGCGCAGCCTGATCCTTTCGACAGGAGCTCGCTGGCGTACGCTCGGCGTGCCGGGAGAGCAGGACTATCGCAACAAGGGCGTTGCCTATTGCCCGCACTGCGACGGCCCGCTGTTCAAGGGCAAGCGTGTGGCCGTGATTGGCGGCGGCAATTCGGGCGTCGAAGCCGCGATCGACCTTGCCGGTATCGTTGGCCACGTAACGTTGGTGGAATTCGATACGCAACTGCGCGCCGACCAGGTGTTGCAGGACAAGCTGCGCTCCATGTCCAACGTAGAAATACTGCTGAATGCACAGACCACCGAGGTTACAGGCGATGGCAACAAGGTGGGCGGCCTTGTTTACAAGGATCGGGCTTCGGGTGGCGAGCATCGGGTAGAACTGGAAGGCGTGTTCGTACAGATCGGCCTCGTGCCCAACACCGAATGGCTAGCGGGCAGCGGTCTTGAATTGTCAAAGCATGGCGAGATCGTGATCGATAGCAAGGGCGCTACCAAACTGCCCGGCGTCTTTGCAGCAGGGGACTGCACCACGGTGCCTTACAAGCAGATCGTGGTGGCCATGGGCCAGGGCTCTGCCGCCGCGCTGTCCGCCTTCGATTACCTTATTCGCAACGAAGCAGCAGAAGAGGTGGCACAGGCCGCCTGACGCGTAAACCTTCAGTGCGAAAATGGCCCGGTGCTGCATCCCGCAGCGCCGGGCCTTTTTTCATCTGACCGCCGGATCGCAACAGCCAGACGCCTCAACGGGTATATCGATCAATACATGCCAACTTATCGATTGGACGAATTACAGGATCAGGCGCATCTTCCAGTAAATGTCGATTCGAACGATGAGCGAGAGGAAAAAATTATGGACGCAGAAACCGGTTCAATTTCAGGCGGATGTCCCTTCAGCGGAAACGGTGGCACCCGCAACCTGCTGGGTCGCACCAACCGCGACTGGTGGCCCGATGCCCTGCAGCTCGACATCCTGACCGAAGATGGAAAGTCGGCCAATCCCCTGGACGAGGATTTCAACTATGCCGAGGCATTCAACACGCTTGATTACAACGCGCTGAAAGCTGACATCAAGGCACTGATGACCGACAGCAAGGACTGGTGGCCAGCGGACTATGGCCACTACGGCCCCTTCTTCATCCGCATGGCCTGGCATGCTGCGGGCACCTATCGCACCGGCGACGGGCGCGGCGGCTCCTCCAGCGGCCAGCAGCGTTTTGCTCCGCTCAACTCCTGGCCCGATAACGGCAACCTCGACAAGGCGCGCCGCCTGTTGTGGCCGATCAAGCAGAAGTACGGCAAGAACATCAGCTGGGCTGACTTGTTCATCCTGACGGGCAATGTCGCCATCGAAAGCATGGGCGGCCCGGTGTTCGGATTTGGCGGCGGACGCGAGGACGTGTTCGAGCCGGAGATGGTGTACTGGGGTTCGGAAGATCAATGGGTCGACGAAGGCGTGGAAACCCGCATCATTCCCAACGAAGGCAAGGCGCTGGAAAACCCGCTCGCGGCGATCCAGATGGGCCTGATCTACGTCAACCCCGAAGGTCCAGGCGGCGATTCTCACGATGCCGAGGGCATGGCCCGCGACATGCGCGAAACCTTCGCCCGCATGGCCATGAACGACGAGGAAACCGTTGCCCTGACGGCCGGTGGCCACGCGTTCGGCAAGTGTCATGGCGCCAAACCTACCGACAAGTTCGGCAAGGCACCCGAAGGTGAGAACCTGCACCACATGGGCTTTGGCTGGATGACCGACCCCGAGGAAATCGGTAAGGGTCACATCACCACGTCGGGCATCGAAGGCGCTTGGACGCCCAATCCTACACAGTGGGGTGGCGACTATTTCCGTCTGCTGTTCAAGTACGAATATGAGCTGACGAAAAGCCCGGCCGGTGCCAACCAGTGGACGCCGATCAATCCCGAACCCGAAGACATGGCGCCCGACGCGCGCGATCCTTCGAAGAAGGTGCCCACCATCATGACCACCGCCGACATGGCTCTGAAGCGCGACCCGGAATATCGCAAGATTTCCGAACGCTTCCGTGACGATCAGGCGGCGCTGGACGATGCCTTTGCCCGCGCGTGGTTCAAGCTGACCCACCGCGACATGGGGCCGAAAGAACGCTACCTTGGTCCGGAAGTGCCGGAAGAAGACCTGATCTGGCAGGATCCCGTCCCTGCAGGCAGCACGCCTTCCGACAGCGACGTGTCGTCGTTCAAAGGCAAGGTTCTGGATAGCGGCCTGACCGTCTCCGAACTGGTCAAGGCGGCCTGGGCTTCGGCCTCCACCTACCGCAATTCGGATCATCGCGGCGGCGCCAACGGTGCCCGTGTGCGGCTGGCCCCGCAGAAGGACTGGGAGGTCAACGATCCGGAAGAGCTTGGCAAGGTATTGAACAAGCTAGAGGAATTGCGTGGCAACATCTCCATGGCCGATGCGATCGTGCTGGCTGGTGCTGCGGCCATCGAAAAGGCGGCGAAGGACGGCGGCCATTCGGTCAGCATCGATATCTCCACCGGTCGCGGTGACGCGAGCGAGGAGCAAACCGACGCCGAGAGCTTCGAGCCGCTGGAGCCTTTCGCCGACGGCTTCCGCAACTACCTGAAGACGAAAGCTTCGGTGAAGACGGAAGAAATACTGATCGACCGCGCCCATCTGCTGGGCCTCTCGATCCCAGAGATGACCGCGCTCGTGGGCGGGATGCGGGCGCTGGGCGCTGTTACCAAGCATACCCAGCATGGTAACAAGATCGGCGTATTCACCGATCGGCCGGGCGTGCTGTCGAACGACTTCTTCGTGAACCTGCTGGAAATGGGCACGATCTGGGAAGTGGTCGACGAAAGCGGTGACGAGGAATTCATCGGCAAGGACCGCAAATCGGGTGAAGAAAAGTGGCACGCCACGCGCACGGATCTGGTGTTCGGCTCCAACTCGCAGTTGCGGGCCGTGGCAGAGGTGTTCGCCGAAAATGGCGGCGAGAAGCGGTTCGTAGAAACTTTCGTCTCAGCCTGGTCGAAGGTGATGGACGCCGGTCGCTTCTGATCGGAATGATCCGCAGGGGAAAGGCCCTCGGCAGCGATGCCGGGGGCTTTTTTCATGGGCAGATCATATCCAGCCGCGCTGTTTCAGAATGGATACGTTGGCACGGCTGACTGGGGCTTCGATACCGTTGTCCAGCACCAGCCGCACGTTACGCCCCTCCCGCTTCACATCCGTCACCGCGCCGCGCGCGACCCACCAGCTGCGATGAACCTGCTCGCCCTCGATACCGTCCAGCTCCGCCACGGCATCGCGCATGCGCATGAGCACCAGCTCGCTACCCAATGCAGTATGGGCGCGCACGTAATGGTCTTCCATCTCCAGCGCGATCAGGTCCGTACCGATTTCGGGCGGCAGGCGGTCGAGGAAGCGGGAAGGCGGCACTTCGGAAACAGCCGGGGTTTTGTGTGTATCAGGAAACGGTGCCGGGCTATCCATGATCGCTGTCCCGGCCGAATTAGCGTTGCGCGTGGCAGGCAGCAGGTTGAACATCATCGTGATAACCGCCCCCACCACCGTGACGGCGAAATAATGGGTCAGCGCCACATCCAGCGCAGGTATCGGCACCGGCCCGCGGACCGCGTTCACGAACCATACCAGCACCGCCATAGGCAGCGATGCAATCATGACCGCGGCACACCAGAGGAACCGCGCAGGCAGGTCCAGCTTCGGCCCAAGCTTCAAGACGATGGCGCCGATCGGCTTGTAGAAAAGGTATCCGGCCACCGCCATCAACATCCAGTAGCCCATGCGTGCGGGCAGGCTCATGTACCCGGTGCCCAGCGGTGCCAGAATACCCAGCACCGCGCCGATCGCCAGCAGCACGGCAACGTCGATGATGATCTGGCGCGCTAGCCGCGCGTTGTTGCCGGATGGTGAGCTATCCATGGCTGGCAAGACTACTGCCCATTCGCGCTTCGTAAAGTGGCAATCGCGCAGAATTTAGCCCCTTTCACGAAGGCAGCGCGCTGTTCACGCTTTCGCGATTGCGGTCAGGCGGGCATCGGTCAGAACGGTTTGCAACGAACTTCGATGGAGACCGCGAATGACCACTCTCAGCCTGCCTTTCACCACTTCTTCCGATGCGCGGCCCGGTTTCGATATCGGCCCCGTGGCCCGCACACTAGTGTCGATCGCGTGCTTCACCATGTGCTTCTTCGTGGTGATCGCGCTGGGCCGCGTTGCGTTCGGACTGGTGGACAATCTGCATCACTACGCCAAACTTCCGGTCATCATTCATGTCGCCACCGTATTGCCTGCCGTTCCGCTGGGCGGCTTCCTGCTATTGGCGAGGAAGGGCACGAAGATGCACAAACAGTTAGGCAAGCTGTGGTTGGTGCTGATGCTGGTTACCGCCACCAGCGCGATCTTCATCCAGTCGTCGGGCGGCTTCAGTTTCATTCATATCTTCGTGCCGATTACCTTCCACGCCGCCTGGAAAACCATCGCCACCGCCCGCAAGGGCGATATCGCCGGACACAAGAAACACCTGACAATCACCTACCTTACGGCGCTGATGATCCCCGGCATCGTGGCCTTCGCCCTGCCGGGCCGGCTGATGAACATGATGCTGTTGGGATAGGGGCTCATGGGATAGGGGCTGCTTGGGGCAGGCGCTAACGCCGCCGCCGCAGCACCAGATACAGCGCACCCTCGCCACCGTGGCGGCGGTGCGCTTTTCTGATGGCGGCGATGTCCGATGCGTGGCTACCTGCGGCCAGCCAGTCGAGGAGCTTGGCACGGATCGCACCGCGCTTGTGCGCTCGGTCGGCTGCATCCACCGGGCGCGGCTTGCCGGTAATCACCAGCACAAGTCGCGCATTCATCGCTTTGGCCTGCGTAAGCCCCGCATCCAGCCGCCTGTACGCCTGGTCCAGCGTGTGACCGTGCAGGTCCAGCGTGAAATCAGGATCGGTGCCGGTTCGGGCAAGGCGGCGCTCCCAGTGCGAATCGAGGCCCGGCGCCACGAGGGGAGTCGCCGAAGGAGGCGATGCCGCGGTTTTCGGTGATAGCGGCTGGGGAATCCTGCCCCTCAGTCGCTTGGGTTGTGCCGCAGGCGCAGACGCAGGCGGCGCTGGTTTTATGGGTTTGGACTGTGTTGCCGGCCGTTCTTCCAGCGGCTTCACCGTGGCGGCCACCTTGTCCCACAGCGCGCTTTCCTCGGGCGAGAGCCCCCTTGGCGCGCGGCTCATGGTATCAGCCTGTCGGCAGCCTCTCGTGGAAGCAGCACCAGCGCACGACCGCGACCGCTCATGCGCCCAGCGATGTCGCGCGCACGCGTGCCTGCCCCCCAGAAGGTATCGAAGCGGTTGGCACCCTTGATCGCACCGCCGGTATCCTGCGCTACCCACAAGCCGTCCGCCTCGTTACGATCGAGATCGAGGAACACGGGCGCGCCGTAGGGCACGAAATCGGGATCGACGGCCACGCTGTTCTGTGCCGAAACGGGCACGCCGACGGAGCCAATCGGTCCTGGCCCTTCCAACACGCGGAAGAATATCCAGCTTTCGTTTTCTCGCATGATGGCGCGGCCCTGCGCCGGATGCGCGCGCAGATATTGCATGATGCCTTGCATGGTGGTGGCGTAGTCCGTGCCCGACCCGATCAGGCCGCGCTCTCGCATCAGGCGACCGATACCGGTGTATGCCTTGCCGTTCTGCGCTGCATAACCAATGCGCGTTACTTGTCCGTCGGGCGCAATCAGCTGACCAGAACCCTGGATTTGCAGGAAGAAAAACTCCACCGGGTCCGCCGCCCAACCGATTTCCAGCCCGCGCCCGGCCAGTGCGCCATCCTCTATCTCGGCGCGCGAATAGTAGGGTACGCAAGCTCCGTCTGGCGTGCGCCGAGAAAGCGGCGCACGGCCTTCGCGCTGTGACACGGGCGTACCATCGCGCCAACAGCGCTCGAGATCTTGCGGCACGGCATAGACGGGCACGTCCAGACCGGGACGCCGCGTGGTGCTGCCGACAATCTGCGGTTCGAAATACCCGGTAGCAAACCCCTGCCCGTCGCCAACAACCACTGGCATGAAATAGCTTTCGAAGAAACGCCGGGCATCGTCGCGCCGCCAGTTGGCGGCAGCGTTGCAGGGTGCCGCCCAGTCCCCCTGGCGCGTAAGCCCAGACACATCCTCGCGTCGTTGAGGCACGTGGCAACTAGCCACAAAAGCATCCAGTGCATGACTCGCGTCCACGGCGCCAATCGTCAGGCTCGAAAACGCAGGTCCGGCAGATACACCAAGACTGGCGGCGTTGGGCGCAACAGGAATGGGCCGTGGCTGTTGCGGCTGGCCTTCGGGAATGATGCGCGAACAGGCGGCAATCAGCGCAATGGCAATAATGCCGATAAGGAGGCGCGAATGGGTCACGCGCCGGGCCGCTATCAGCCCTGGTCGGTCTCGTCGAGAAGCCACTGCGGATCATTGCTGCGGATATCGCGGCTGAAAGTCCAGATATCGCGGCTTTCCACCGCGTCATCCAGCGATCCGGCCACCACGTTGCCATCCCTGTCGCGGCTGACGCTGGCGATATCGGAGACAAAGCGTACGGCGATGCGGGCGACCTTGCCATCCAGTTCGGCGGAATGGACCTTCACGTCTTCTACCCGGATCAGGCGGTTGTCCATGGTGATCCCGGCCTCTTCCCGCTCGTCGATCACGGTGGCAAAGCTTTCGTAGACATCATCGTCGCACAGCGCACGAAGTTCGTCCTTGTCGCCGCGCCAGAAGGCTTCGAGTACAACCTCGTAGGCGCCACGCGCCCCTTCGAGGAAGCCGAGAAGTTCGAAGCTACGATCCGCTGTCGAAATCTCGCGCAGGCCCATTTCGACGGCAGGCGGGAAACCGGCGATCGTGCGATCCGCTTGCGCGGATTCGCCAACAGGCTGCGTCAACGTGCGGGGAGTGGATTCCTCGTCACCACGGTCAAAACGACTGCTGGGAATGATCTCTTCCTCATGCTCCGCCCGTCGGCCCAGCACCGAATACAGGCGCATGCCCAGAAAGGCGGCAATCATGGCGAGGATGACGATTTCTACGATCACGCAATTTTCCCATTCTGCCCGCGCACTTCATTCATCGCGGGCTGTAATTTCGCATTGTGGCTGAAATAGGTACCAATATCAAATGAACAACCACGTCTTAAGGAGGCATGAAGCACGCCAGCCCCGCTTCGTCGCGGCATTGCGGCGGCGATAAAGGGGTGATAGGCGCGCGCCCAGCGTGTTCACGCGCGAATCCGGCGCGCACAACCCTATAGCGAAAGACAATACCATCATGGCCGAAGAAGGCGACGTTCTCAAGAATCTCGACGATGCAGCCGCACCCAACGGCAGCGACACCGCCCCCGTGGCAGGCGTCATCACCCAGTATGTGAAGGATCTGTCGGTCGAGAATCCGAACGCGCCCCAGTCCTACCGCTGGCAGGATCAGCCGCAGATGGACGTACAGTTCAACATCGGTGCCAAGCCTGCGAGCGACGACGTGACCGAGGTGGAACTGAAGATCACCGTCACCGCCAAGATGGAACAGGGCACGGCCTATATCGTGGACCTGGCCTATTGCGGCCTCGTGGGCATTCGCAACATGAACGAAGCGCAAAGCCACGCTTTCACCTATGCCGAGGCACCGCGCCTGCTGTTCCCCTTCGCGCGCCGCGTGGTGTCCGATGCAATCCGCGATGCAGGTTTTGCCCCGCTGATGCTGGACCCCATCGATTTCAACGGTCTTTACGTACAGCGCATGCAGCAGCAGCGTAACGCGGAACAGGGTCAGGGCGGCGTACCGGCTGGCGACACGCCCGCCGGCGGCGAAGGCTGAGCCATCAGCGCGATGGCGGGCGGTTAACCGTATGAGCCTGCTCAGGAACGTTGGAACAATCGGCTCGCTCACCATGGTGAGCCGGGTGGCGGGCATGGCGCGCGAAATGATCTTCGCGCGCGTGCTGGGCGCCAATGAGGTGACCGATGCCTGGTTCCAGGCACTGATCATCCCCAATGTCTTCCGCCGCCTGTTTGCCGAGGGTGCTTTCTCGGCGGCTTTCGTGCCGATGTTTTCCAAGCGCCTGCATGCCAATGCCGACGAGGCGGGCGAGGATGGACTGACGCAGGCGCGCGCCTTCTCGCAGGATGTCATTTCGGTTTTCGTGCCCGCGCTGATCGCGCTGACGGCGATATTCGAAATCGCCATGCCGGGCGTGATCTGGCTTTTATCGGACAAACCCATCGATCCTGCGACGTTCGACTATTCGGTCGATTTCGCGCGCATCATGTTCCCCTATATCCTGCTGGTCAGCGTGGTTACGCTGCTGACAGGGATGCTGAACTCCGTTTCCCGCTTCGGTCCCGGCGCCAGCTTTCCCATCATTCTGAACCTTGTGCTGATCGGCACCTTGCTGGGCGTGGAAGCGACGCACGGGGTGGAAAGCAGCGTGGAGGCGATGGGCTATGTCGTGGCATGGGCCATCCCCGTGGCCGGTGTGCTGCAACTGGGCTGGCTGCTCTACTGGGCGCATGTCGAAGGATTCCGCCCGCGCTGGATCACCTGCCCGAAACTGACGCCGGAAGTAAAGCGGCTCGGCATTATCGCCCTGCCCGCAGCGATCGGCGGCGGGGCTTATCAGATCAACACGCTGCTACAGGTCTATTTCCTCAACCAGCTTGAAGGCAGCGCGATCAGCTGGATGAACTATGCCGACCGGCTGAACCAGTTGCCGCTCGGCATTATCGGCATCGCCCTTTCCACCGCAATCCTGCCGACGCTATCCAAATTCGTCGGCGCGAACGACAAGCAGGGCGCGGCGCGCATCCAGTCCAGCGCCATCGAGCTTGGCATGCTGCTGACCCTGCCCGCCGCCGTGGCACTGGCCGTTTGCGCCATCCCCTTCATCACCATGATCTTCCAGGGTGGCCGCTTCGATGCCGCCGATGCCGCGATGACGGGCAATGTGCTGGCCGTGCTGGTCGCGGGCCTTCCCGCCTATGTGCTGGTGAAGGTGTTGGTGCCCAGCTTCTATGCCCGCAGCGATACGCGCACGCCGGTTTGGGCCGCTTTTGCCGCGCTGGCAGTGTTCATCGGGTTCAATATCGCCTTTCTCCAGCGGTTCGGCGTCGAAGGCGTGGCGGCGGCCAGTGCGATCGGCGCGTGGCTGAATTGCGCAATCCTTTACGCGGTGCTGCGCACGCGCGGGCATTACCGGCTGGACTGGCCCTTGCTGGGTCGCCTTGCCCGCCAGCTTGTGGCCGCCGCGGCGATGGGCGCGGCCTTGTTCTACACGCGCGACTTGCTAGTGGATTACTACGCCGCCGGCCTGTTCGCGCGCTTGCTGGCGCTGGCGACGCTCGTCATCTGCGCCGTCGCGGTGTATTTCGGCGTCGCCTTTGCCATTGGCGCAATCAGCCGCGAAAGAATCGCCATTTTCATGAAGAAGAGAGAGCCCAAAGCACCATGATCGTCGTATCGGGAATTCAGCCCACCGGAAATCTGCACCTTGGCAATTACCTCGGCGCAATCCGCAACTGGGTGAAGATGCAGGACGAGATAAACGCGAACGGCAGGTGCCTGTTCTTCCTGGCTGACCTTCACGCCATCTCCCAGCCGCACGACCCTGCCGAATTGCGTGCAGCTACCCTGGAAATGACCGCCGCGTTGGTCGCTTGCGGCCTGGACCCGGCGCGCTGCGTATTGTTCAACCAGGCACAGGTTCCCGCCCATGCAGAACTGCAGTGGCTACTGATGGGCACCGCGCGCATGGGATGGCTGAACCGGATGACGCAGTGGAAGGACAAGGCGGGCAAGAATCGCGAGGGCCAATCCGTCGCCTTGTTCGGCTATCCGGTGCTGCAGGCCGCCGACGTGCTGCTGTATCAGACCACTCACGTTCCCGTGGGAGAGGACCAGAAGCAGCACCTGGAACTTGCGCGCGACATCGCACAGAAGTTCAACAACGATTTCGCAACCGAACAAAAGCCGGTCTTCACCCTGCCCGATCCGTTCATTCCGCCAGCTGCCGCCCGGATCATGTCTTTGCGCGATGGATCGAAGAAGATGAGCAAGTCCGATCCTTCGGAAATGAGCCGGATCGAACTGGCCGACGATGCCGAAACCATGGCGCAAAAGGTGAAGAAGGCTAAGACCGATCCCGAACCCCTGCCCAGCGAAGTGGAAGGTCTGAAGGACCGTCCAGAAGCGCTGAACCTCGTCACCATTTTCGCCGCGCTGGACGAAACCACGCCGGAAGCCGTGCTTGCAGAACATGGCGGACAGGGCTTCGGCCAGTTCAAGCCCGCGCTGGCCGAAAAGATGGTGAGCACGCTTGCGCCCATCCGCGATCGCTTCGTGGCGTTGAAGGGAGACGGCGAGCAGCTGGACGCAATCCTCGCGCGTGGTGCCTCGCAGGCACGCGAACTTGGCACGCCCACGCTGGATGCCGCCTATCATGCCCTGGGTCTTGTCAGAGGCTGATTTTCACGCAATCTTACTGAAATTGCTATGTTTTTGCGCTTATCCAGTTCAACTTTGGTTCACTCTGTCCTTGCTATTGCACTGATTATCGCAGAAATTCATGTGCGTTGGAGCGAAAGGAGCCTCGCGCGCTACCTTTGCAATTGAGAGAGTTTGTCATGATGAAATCCCTGTTTACCGCGAAAGGTGCAAAGCTGGCCGCCGTGCCCGCCATCGCGCTGGGCCTTGCCGCCTGCGCCACGCCGTTCCGCGCCGATGTATCGCGCTTCGAAAGCCAGTTGCCCGCGCCCCAGGGCCAGAGCTTCTTCGTCGTCGCCGATGATCCCGCCCTTGCCGGTGGTCTCGAATTCTCGCTCTACGCAGACGAGGTCGAGGAAGAAATGGCGCAGCTTGGCTACGTTCAGGCTGCCTCCCCCGAAGACGCCACCTTGCTGGTGCGCTTCGACTACGGCGTGAATGATGGCCGCGAACGGATCCGCTCCACCGGCTTTGGTTACGGCTATCGTGACCCGTTCTACAGCCCTTGGCGCAGCTATGCCCGTCCGGTGGTTTTCCGTGATCGCCGCGGCAACGCCCGCGTCGCCTATGTCCGCGATCGCGGATGGGGCTTTGGCTGGCACGATCCGTTCTTCAACCGCGGGCCGGATGTTACCAGCTACACGGTCTACACCAGCGGTATCGACCTGAAGATCGACAATGCCGCCACGGGTGAGCGATTGTTCGAAGGGAAGGCCGAGGCCGCTTCCACCTCCGACCGGTTGCAGTACCTGGTGCCCAATCTGGTTGAGGCGATGTTCACCGATTTCCCCGGAAATTCGGGCGAAACCGTGCGCATTTCCATTGCCCCGGAAGATCAACCGGTGCGCCGTAACGACCGGTAACGCAAAACGTAAAGCCATGGTATGAGGGGCGGGTCGCAGCAATGCGGCCCGCCTTTTGTTAGGTGGTGCCCTTCCGCCGCAGTTTGGGGAAACGCATAGTGATCAAAGCCGCAGCCAGCCTGATCCTCGCATCGCTTGTTGTGCTTGTGCCGCCCTCTGCCTCTGCCTGCATGATCAATCGACTGCCGGCCGATCGCCTGGAGAGCGCCTACCAGCAGGACATCATCATCGGGCGCGCGATCGTCGTCGTGCAATCCGCCAGCTATATCCGCGAGATGAACCGTGACATGCACCCATATCGGGTGACTGCACATACGGCGCGAGCCCAGTCGCAAACCCGGCTGCCGCAAACCACGCAGTTCGAGCGCGGATGGGGCTCTGCCGCTTGCGATCTGGGATTTGCCAAACCCGCGGTCGGCGACCGCTGGGTCGTCTATTTCTGGCGTGATGACGCGGGACAAGCCAAGGTGTGGGAAGCATTTCCGCTTGCCATCGCGCTCGCAGCCGATCCTTCACCGGCTTGGCTTGCCGATGATTAGTCTTTGTTTGCCTGAACGGCACGGCCAACCGCCAGTGCCACGCAGGTGACGAAAACCGCGCCATGGTAACGATTACGGCAATCACTGCTGTCAGCCAATTGAGCCGAGGCGACGCGGAACGCCTAGAGCGCTGCGTGCCCTCCGGTAGAACCGAAACCGCCCGTCCCGCGCGCGGTTTCATCGAGGTCTTCCACCTCTTCCCATCCGGCAATCGTCACCGGCGCCAGCACCAGCTGGGCGATCCGGTCGCCGCGCTGGATGGGGAAGTTGTCGTCCGAAAGGTTGATCATGATGACCTTCAACTCGCCGCGGTAGTCACTGTCGATCGTACCGGGCGTGTTGGGTACCGTGATGCCATGTTTCAGCGCCAGGCCGGAACGGGGGCGCACCTGGACTTCGTATCCTGGCGGAATAGCCACGGCGAAGCCGGTAGCCACCGCGTGGCGGGAGCCGGGGCGCAGCGTGATATTCTCTGCCGCGACCACATCCATGCCCGCCGCGCCGTGCGTGGCATAGGCAGGCAGATCCAGCCCGTGGCCGTGCGGCAGGCGCTTCAGCTTCACCGGCACGCGGTCAGTCATCGGCAGTCAACTTGGCAGCCATTTCCTCGACCAGCTTCGTGGCCACATCCTGTTTGGTCATCGGCTCCCAGTGCTCCACCTTGCCCTCTTTCACAAGGTGGACCTGGTTGTCGTTGCCGCCCATCACTTCGCCCGACACATCATTCGCGACGATCCAGTCGACGCCCTTGCTCTTGCGCTTCTTGCGCGCGTTGTCGACCACATCGTTGGTTTCCGCAGCAAAGCCGATCAGCAGGTCGGGCCGCTTGGGATTGGCAGCCACGCTGGCGAGAATATCGGGGTTTTCGGCCAGCACCAGCGCGGGCGGGGCAGAGCCGCGTTTCTTGATCTTGAGGTCGTTGTAGTCGCGCGTGCGCCAGTCGGCGACAGCGGCCACCATGACGGCGGCATCGACCGGAAGCGTCTCGCGCACGGCGCGGGCCATGTCCTCGGCGCTTTCCACGTCGATCCGCTCCACGCCTAACGGCGTGCGCAGGTGAACAGGGCCGGCCACCAGCGTTACCCTGGCCCCGGCAGCCGCAGCCGCGGCGGCGATGGCGAAGCCCTGCTTACCGCTGGAACGGTTGGCCAGATAGCGAACCGGATCGATAGGCTCGTGCGTTGGCCCGGCGGTGACGAGAACATGTTTTCCGTACAGCGGGCGATGTTCGATAGCGTCCTCGAAACCGGGCTGCCCGGCAAGCGGATCGAAGCTGTCGATCGGATCGAGTTCGGGCGATTGTACATGCCCCGGTTCCAGCGGATTGACCGGGGCAGCGGCGTCCTCTCCCTCGAACGGTTGCGGCGCTTCCTGACGCGCGTTGACTTCGTGGTTGATCGCCTCGCGGTCGGTTGGCGGGGCGGCCTTGGCCTTGCCCTTGGTGGCCATCAGGTGCTCGACGCCCGTATAATCCGGCTCCGGCAGGTCCGGACCTTCGCCCAGCGCCTCTTCGCCCTCCAGTTCGCTGTCTTCCAGTTCTTCGCCGTCAAAGGTGACTTCGTCGTCCTCGATCTTGCGCGGGTTGGAACGCGGGATGATACTGGCAAGCATACCCGCAAGCCCGCCGGGATGATCGTCGCCGAACTTGTCGTCTTCGTAATCTTCCTCTTGCGCGCCCGCTTCCACGGCGCGCAGGTAATCCTCGATATCCTGCCCGGCGATACCGGGATCGAGGCCCAGCATGTCGGCAATTTCCAGCCACACCATTTCAGGATCGGGCAGGCGACCGGGGCCAAATTCCCCGCAGGCCATTGCGCCCTCGTCGGGCGTCATCACGCGCACGCCGCTTGTCCGCAGCATCTCAATGTTGCGCTGCGTGGCCGGATGCTCCCACATCTTCACATTCATGGCAGGAACGGTCAGCACGGGTTTGTCCGTGGCGAGGACCAGCGTGGTGGCAAGATCATCGGCGATGCCGGCATTCATCTTCGCCATCAGGTTAGCGGTGGCGGGGCAGACAACCACAAGGTCCGCCTCTCGTGAAAGCTGGATATGGCCGATCTCGGCTTCGTTCTTCAGGTCCCACAGCGAGGTATGGACCTGGTTGCCCGAAAGCGCGGCCAGCGCCATGGGCGTGACGAATTGCGCGCCCCCGTTGGTGAGGACGCAACTGGTCTCTCCCCCGCCTTTCGATATTAGGCGGACAAGCTCGCATGACTTGTAGGCAGCGATACCGCCGCCCACCACAAGAAGGATTCTAGGACCGGTCGACTGTCCCTCCTGTTCCAAACCATCAATCCGCTGCTCAAGCATCGGTTACAAAGCCCGCTAATAGTCCAAGCAGGCGTCTTGGCAAATCTTGGTTAAGGTTGCCTTTCCGTTTGACCGAAAGATATTGTCCCCAATTCGAATATTGCCCGCGGGGCGAAGGCCATACCCGCCATGTAGGCAGGCAGGGTCAACTGCACCCAGTAGAAGTTCTCCGGTCGCGCGAACAGCGCCATGGCGGTGAAGTATCCGGCAAACCACAAGACGGCGAACAGTCCCATTCGCCCGCCCAGCCCCAACCATCCAACCAACGGCAGGATGGCCAACGGCGCAGCCAGCATGGCCGGGAATACCAGCAGCGCGGTAAGGCGCGAAAGCGCCATCAGTGGCAGGGCAAGCCCCATCATACCGTTCCACCCCTGCGAGGCGCTATCATCGATTGAACGGCGCATCTCCACGCCATGATAATGCAGATACATGCCCGCTGCGAAGATCAGCAACAGGCTGCACAATGCCGCCACTTCGCGCCAGCGCTTGCCGGCCATTGCAAATGTCAGCCACAGCAGCACGAAAGGCGCTGCCAATTCGCGCACCGCCAGGGCCAGACCCGCAACCAGCAGGCTCGGCCACCAACGTTCCGGCGTGTAAAGCGTGAAAGCCAGCGTCAGCAACAGGCCCGCCAGCACCTCGTGCAGCAATCCCGCCAGCGGCGCCGCCACCGCAGCCCCGCCCAGGGCCAGCATGAACAATGCGCTCACACGCTCTGGCACAGGCAAGATCGACGGCAGACGTTGGTGGAGGCCGACGAGGGATCCCAGCAACAGCGCCAGGCAAAACATTCGCACCCCGCCCACGCCAATCATGCTGTGCAGCCAGGCCAGTGTCGGCAGCCGCACGGTGACAAAGGGCCGGGTCGGATAGTCGCCCGCACGCTGCTCCTCCATGGCGACTGCGTAATAGGGTTCTCCCGCCGCGACGCGCTGCGAGATGCGCGCATATAGGACAAGATCGCCATCCGAAGGTTCGGCATTGGTCTGGATTTGCGTAGGCCCGGACATTTGCGGGGATGCCCCAGCAAACGCACTCCACACCATCAGCGCGGCCAGCAGGACCAGCACCGATGCCGCACCCCAGCGCGGCAGGCGGGTAAGCGGCCGCCCGAGGCTATCCCACCATGTAAGCGGATTGGTCATTCGATGTGTCTGGACTGCGATCCCCGGGCGCTCAAGCGGACTGCGGGAATTTTCCCAATCCTCAGCCGATCAGCCCTGCCAGCGTCGCACCCCATACGGCCACTCCACCCACGGCGGCGGCGGCGACATAACCTAGCCAGCCGCGCCCCTCACGCTGTTTGCGCTCCCAAACCAGCTCGACATCGGGCAGCGGCGGCGCTTCGGGTGCCCCACCTTTCGTGGGGAAGCGGTCTTCTATTCGGCGCACCAGATCGGGAATGCGCAGCAGCGTCTCCACATCGGTGCGAATGCGGTCTGCAATCGCAGCTTCCGGCCCCAGTTCGTCACGTATCCAGCTGCGCACGAATGGCGCGGATACGTCCCACATGTTGATTTGCGGGTTAAGCTGGGTGGCAATGCCTTCCACCATCACCATCGTCTTTTGCAGCAGCAGCAAGTGTGGCTGGGTCTGCATGTCGAAATCGCGGGTGATGGCGAACAGCCCGTCCAGCATCTGGCCAACGGAAAGCTCGCTTACAGGCTTGCCGCGCATTGGCTCTCCCACGGCGCGCAGGGCAGTCGCGAATTCGTCTACCGAGTGGTAGCTCGGCACATATTGCGCTTCGAAATGAATTTCGGCCACGCGCCTGTAATTGCCGGTAATCAGCCCATAGAGAATTTCCGCCAGCCACTGCCGCGCGCGCCTGTCGATCCGGCCCATGATGCCAAAATCGATGGCGGCGATGGTGCCGTCCGCTTTCACGAACAGGTTGCCCTGATGCATGTCAGCATGGAAAAAGCCGCCACTGATCGCCTGCGTCAGGAATGCCAGCACCAGCCGCCGCGCAAGGTCGGGCAGGTCCTGCCCGCTTTCCACCAGCGCTTCCCTGTTGCTGATCTTGACCCCGTCGATCCATTCAATGGTCAGCACGCGGCCATTGGTGCGATCCCAGTCGATATCGGGAATGGCATAGCCATCCACGCCGCGCATTTCATCGGCTAGTTCGGATGCGCTTGCAGCCTCGCGGCGGAAATCGAGTTCGGAATTGGTCCAGCGCTTGAAGTTGGCGATAGTCAGGCGCGGGCGTAGGCGGCGCGCTTCGCCTCCCATGGCCTCCAGATGCGCAGCCGCCCATTCATAGGTGGCGATGTCCCGCTCGAACTTTTCGCGTATGCCAGGGCGCAGCACCTTGACGGCGACCGTGCGCCCCTCAGTCGTCACGCCCTTGTGGACCTGCGCGATGGAGGCTGCGCCTACCGGATCGGGATCGACCTCGGCGAAGATGTCTTCCAGCGGCCGCTCGAAACTGTCCTCGATCTGTTTGCGGATCGCTGCAAAGGGCACGGGCGGCAGGCTGTCCTGTAGGCTCAGCAGGTTTTTCGCCGCTTCGTCGCCCACCAGGTCAGGACGGGTCGCCAGCGTCTGCCCCAGCTTGATGGCAGCTGGGCCGATATCGCGGAAGGCACCTGCGTAATCGGGTTCATGGGGCTGCATCGTACCAAATCGCGCTATGCGACAAAGGCGCTTTACCGGCGCAGGCGTGTTGGGATCGCGCTCTATCCCGCGCAAGGCACCATGCCGTGCAAGGATGCGGCCCCATTTCAGAAGCCGCCAGATATGCGTTGCAGGACGTGTCACCCGGTCAGACTTTCCAACCCGAATGGATATTCACCGCGCCGCCCAGGATCTTCTCCACCCGGGTGCGCACGAAGCCTGCATCCCTGATCATCGCCTCAAACTCGGACGGTTTGGGAAAGCGGCGGATCGATTCGGCGAGGTAGCGATAGCTTTCCTCGTCACCGGCAATCGCCTTGCCGATCTGCGGCATCAGCTTGTGCGAATAGGCGTCGTACACTTCCTTGAAGCCCGGCCATTCGGTGGTGGAAAATTCCATGCAATAGAAGCGTCCGCCGTATTTCAGCACACGATGCGCCTCTGCCAGCGCCTTGTCGATATGGGTCACGTTACGAATGCCAAAGACGATGGTGTAGGCATCGAACTGCCTATCCGGATAGGTCAGCGTCTCGGCATTCTGGCACGACCACGACAGGCTGCCGGATTCTTGGGCGAGGCCGCGCTCCATCGCGCGTTCGATGCCGACGTCCAGCATGTCCTGGTTGATATCGGCCACCACCACTTCGGCGCCCTTGGTGGCCATGCGGAAAGCGATATCGCCGGTGCCGCCTGCCATATCCAGTATGGCCTCACCCGGCTGGGGTTTCACGCGGCGCACGAACTGGTCCTTCCACAAGCGATGCATACCGCCCGACATGGCATCGTTCATGATATCGTACTTGCGCGCGACGTTGGAAAAGACCGCGCCCACGCGCTGCGTCTTCTCTTCCGGGGCAACGTCTTCGTAACCGAAGGAAACCGTATCGTTCGCAGCGGCATTGGCTGGGTCGTTGGTTGGCTCGTTCATGGCTGACCACTTAGGGGCAATTGCCGGCTGCGCAAAGGGTGATAAAGGCCCGTGTCATGCCAGAGCTTCCCGAAGTCGAAACCACCGTGCGCGGATTGGCGCGCTATCTCGAAGGTGCGCGGCTGACCCGCGTCGTGCTGGGGCGGCCCGACATGCGCTTCCCCTTCCCCGATGGGCTGGGACAGGCACTGACCGGCGCACGCGTTACAGGCCTTGGCCGCCGCGCCAAATATGGCCTTGTAAATACAGACCGCGCGCAGACCATGATCTTCCATCTCGGCATGAGCGGGCGCTGGCGGATCGATCCCGAGATGCCTGACAAGCACGATCACCTGCTGATCGAAACCGCCGATCATCGCTTCGCCCTCAACGATCCGCGCCGCTTCGGCTATGTCGACCTGGTGGATACGGATGCGCTGGATGCATGGCCTGCCTTCGCCGCCATGGGGCCGGAACCTCTGGGCGATGACCTTACTGTTCCGCACCTGCGCGCCGCAATCAAGGGGCGAAGGCAGGCCATCAAGCTGCTGCTGCTGGATCAGCATGTGGTGGCGGGCCTTGGCAATATATATGTATGCGAGGCACTGCACCGCGCCGGCATCCACCCGCGCAAGGCCGGGGGGCGGATCTACCGGCCCGCGCTGGAACGGCTGCTACCCGCAATCAGGGATGTGCTGGAACAATCGATTCGCGATGGCGGCTCCACCTTGCGTGATTACGCCGCGCCCGACGGCGAACTGGGCTATTTCGCCACCCGTTTTCTTGTCTATGGCCGGGAGGGAGAGGCTTGCCTCACCTGCGGCGAAGGGACTATACGCCGTATTACGCAAGGCGGACGCAGCACCTGGTTCTGCGGCACCTGCCAGAAGTAAGCGAATCCTTGACCGCACGCCTTTGTCGCACTATGTGGCGCGCTTTCCGGCGGTGGAAGTGTGTTCCGCGCGCCCGTGTTTTTTCGAACACAACCCACAGACATCCGGTCGCTTCCATGCGGCCATAGCAGAACGCGAGACAGAACCGAGATATGGCCAACACGCTGCAAGCCAAGAAGCGCATCCGTCGCAACAATAGCCGCGCCGAAATCAACGGCGCGCGCAAGAGCCGTATCCGCGGCCTGATCAAGAAGGTCGAAGTGGCCTGCACCGAAGGCAACAAAGATGATGCCCAGGCCGCGCTGAAGGATGCGCAGCCGGAAATCGCCAGGGGCGTTGCCAAGGGCGTGCTGCACAAGAACACCGCTGCGCGCAAGATGAGCCGTCTGAGCAAGCGCGTCTCTGCTCTCTGATTCGGCGCCGTACCGCTCCTGATTCGGGATTGGCGGGCGGTTTCAGCAGGAACGAAATCGGAACGGAAGTTCCAATGGGCCGGTGGTTTTTCCACCGGCCCTTTTCGCATGTGCGAAAGACTCCCCGCCCCCTTGCATGCAATCGTAGGGAATCCCGCGATTCGCGAGACTGTCATATAAAAGTCGTTATGTTCCAGATATTTGAACGGAAGTCTGCGGGTCACCGGACTGTCAATGTCCATTTTTTAAATAAATTTGACGGCCCGGTCTTGAGGTTCCCCGGCAAGGGTTCATAACAGCATCACGGCAGCGACAGGAACCGTCGCAGCCATCACAAAACGAGTTATCGACGGGTGTATCGGTGCGCGCAATAGGCGGGCGCCGATTGGGGAAGCTTTGTCATCAATAGATATACTCATCGGGGCAATTCGGGCGTGCCGATCATAAAAATGGGACAGACATAAAATGATTCGGATGGGGCCGCACAGCGGACGTGAGCAATCGGCGAAACAAGAGGATAACGAAAGCAATATGGAAGAGCGTGAAGCGATTGACCTTGCAGCGGACTGGGCTGACATCAGCCAGGGTTTGCGCAAGGATCTGGGCCATCAGCTCTTCACCCAGTGGATCAAGCCGATCCAGCTGGGCAAGCTTGACCATGACACCGGCACGCTGGACCTGTTTCTGCCGACCGAATTTTCCGCCACCTGGGTGGAAGACCGCTATCACGATCGCCTGTCGCTGGCCTGGAAGATCGCCAGCAGCGAAGTGCGCCACATTGCCATCAAGGTACATCCCGGCCGCCGCAAGATCGCCGACCTAAACCTGCGCGGCCAGGACGGTTTCGGCCACCGCGCCGCGAACGATGCCAGCCTGGCGATGGAATCCATTGGCGACGATGGCTTCACCGCCAGCGTCGGCCTTGATCCCACGCAGACCTTCGTCGCTTTCGTAACCGGCAGCACCAATGTTCTGGCCAAGAACGCTGCCGAACGCATGTCCAAGGCGGAGAAACCCCAATTCAGCCCGCTTTACCTGAAAGCCGCCACTGGCCAGGGCAAGACGCACCTGCTGCACGCCATCGGCCATTCCTATTTGCAGACCCACCCGCGTGCGCGCATTTTCTACTGCTCTGCCGAACGTTTCATGGTGGAATTCGTACAGGCTCTGAAGTCCAACGAGATGATGGAATTCAAGGCGCGCCTGCGCGGCTTCGACCTGCTGTTGGTGGACGATATCCAGTTCATCATCGGCAAGGCATCGGCGCAGGAGGAGTTGCTGTACACGATCGATGCATTGCTGACCGAGGGCAAGCGACTGGTGTTCGCCGCTGACCGCGCTCCGCAGGCGCTGGACGGGGTGGAGCCGCGCCTGCTGAGCCGCCTGTCCATGGGTCTTGTCGCCGACATCCAGCCCGCCGATATCGAGCTGCGCCGCGCGATCCTGGAAAGCAAGCTGACCAAGTTTGCCCCGCTGGAGGTGCCCGGCGACGTGATCGATTTCCTCGCCCGCACCGTATCGCGCAACGTGCGTGAACTGGTGGGCGGCCTGAACAAGCTGATCGCCTATGCCCAGTTGACCGGCCAGGAAGTGTCGCTGCAACTGGCAGAGGAACAACTCACCGATATCCTGTCGGCCAACCGCCGCCGCATCACCATCGACGAGATCCAGCGTACGGTCTGCCAATTCTACCGCATCGACCGCAGCGAGATGAGCAGCAAGCGCCGCGCCCGCGCCGTTGTGCGCCCACGCCAGGTGGCCATGTACCTTGCCAAGGTACTGACCCCCCGCAGCTACCCGGAAATCGGTCGCAAGTTCGGTGGCCGCGATCACTCCACCGTGATCCACGCCGTGCGCCTGATCGAGGATTTGCGCCAGCGCGATGCCGATATGGACGGCGATGTAAGGTCGCTGCTGCGGCAACTGGAGAGCTGAGGGAAGGGTTGGCAGTCGGGCACCGGGCACAGCTCGTCTGCGCTTGACGGCTTTCCTCGCATAAGCTCGGGCGCGCGTTCGCGCTTGCGGTCGCTTTGCGCCCGAGCCATTCCGATCAATAGGGTGTTAGTGAAAACCGGTCGGCGCCTAGCGGACCGCAAAGCCGAATGGCCGCCCGCAGCGGGCGCAGCTTGCTGCGCGTCTAGCGAGGACGATAGCGCGGAGGCGCAATCGAAAAACAAGGCATCGCGGAACCTTGGCTCTCCATCTCCGACCTGACCGCGCCGGGCGCTTGAGAGAACAACAAAAAAAGTCCAACAGGCCCCCATGGCAGAC
>OJBY01000382.1_pt1 | contig 24558 bp, 13 predicted proteins | sample 1591731 | NCBI WGS metagenome assembly OJBY01 (sample SAMN05416837, study PRJEB24817) | seawater metagenome | isolation source: Sea water | place: Canada:Atlantic | collected 2013-07
GCAACAACGCGGCTCGGCTCTAATCGAGACTGGAGGAAAGCTGGGGGTCACGTCAAATGCAATGGGCGGTGGGGCGGTGTGTCGATCCCGATGTGTTTGATGAACCGTCTGTTGGGTGATTGGAATAGCCGGGCCATGCTCGTCACAGAACAACAGATCGTCGGCAGGCCGGGACTTACGATGGGCCAGTTTCTAACTGTGTGTGAACCCGAATTGTTTACTGCTGCCGGCGAAGGAGCCGGAGCAGTGCTGCTTTCCCCCGGCAAGCTAGCAGACGGTGCATTTGATCTGCTGATCCTTGGCAACGACCGAAATGAAGTTTTGAAACGCGGGCGAGCTTGCGCAAGCCGGTTAGCCAAGCGAGGGTTATAAATCTTGGACACCATCTGAGGCAGGAACCGTCTGACACAGACAATATAATCCCTACAGAACCAGTGGGTTGTCGATACCGCTTGATGGGGCACTTCGGCTTTTGTTGCGTGGTGGTTTCTTCATAGTTAAATCTCGGATTCGAGCAGATTATCGATTCGAGGTGTGAGAGTGTCGAGCGATGATGATCAATTTGTCGTGCAGCGCAATATGAAGCGCTTCAAGCGGCTATTAGCTTCCGAAAAGAATGCCAATAAACGCGCGACCCTCATGCAATTGCTGCGCGAGGAAAAGGCAAAGCAGATCGATTCGCCATCTGGCAATACATGCTCTCACGGCAGCTGACGCCTTCCCTCGACTGTCCCTTCCCTTCGGCTGTTTGCACATCTTCTACGGAGGGTTCCTTATATGGGACAGCACCTCTCGCGCGGCATTCTTGAAAGGCTTGAAGGAGAATCGCTTCCTTCGCATCCTTCAAGGAGGTCGCAGTGGTCAGAAGCCAGTTCAGATATCTCTCTCAGCCACGGCCGCCAATGCGCCCGGTTCGACATCATTCGTCCGGACAATTTGGTACTGCGAAGCCCGATCATTCTACCCCGCGGCTCGTCGCCTGCGTCGATGACGGAGAACAGGCTAATGCCGTATCGTCGCAAGCCTTGGCCATCGCCTGTAGCCTTGGGCTGGAAATAACCTTTGCGCGCGTGATCGAAGCGCCGACGCATTTAGCGTCCCCGGCAGACCCCATCGAATGGCAATTGCACCGTCGAACGCAAAGCGAAAGTTTGCGCAGATTCGCAGATCAGGAGGAAGAGGCAAAAGTAGCGGCGAACAGCGTGCTGCTCGCCGGTGTTCCGGCGGACGAATTATCGGATTGGGCGCAGGATCATGGTGCGACGATGCTGGTCATGGGTCAACGCAAGAGCGACCGGGGCAAGGGTTTGGGGTCAACCGCCCAGGCTTTGCTCGACCGTGCAGAACATTCATTATTGCTGGTTCCGCCTGGCCAGCCCCACAAGGGTAGTTACCGCCGGATCATGGTTCCTATCGATGGGTCAGCCAGGGCGGATAGCGTACTCCCCATTGCCCGCCGTATCGCGCGCACTCACGCAGCTGATCTCGTGCTGGTGCACATAGTGCCACAATTGGAAGTGGTCGGCGCATCCCGCGCGCCGCAAGTCGAGCAATTGCGTGCGCAGATCGATCGGCACAACAAACGCAATGGCATCCAGCATCTGGAGCAATTGCGCCGTCGCAGCCTTGAGGATGGGGTTGAGGTCAAGACAATCATCTGTGGTCCGGGCGATCCTCGCTCGATGCTTCGCGATCGCGCCATAGAAGAGCAGGTCGATCTCATCGTTATGGCGTCACACGGCAACACCGGATTGGAAGATGTAGCAGTTGGCAGCGTCGCGGAATATCTTGCCGGTCATGCTCCGGTCCCGCTGCTGATTGTACGGCCAAATATCCAATGCAGCTTTGGTTCCGATCCGACTGGCAGCCGCAATGACTCTGCCTTCCACTTTGAAGAGTGAACGCGGACATTAGCCCTGAAGCGCCGATTGAGTTCCGCGCGCATGAACTGGCTGCTGGGCACCGGCTCGGCACTGCGCCACCGGACCCGGTCGCGGCATGGGCCCATGTAAAGGCGGTGCAACGCTGGCTCAGCGATGTTCGCCAAGCGTGTGTTGATCCGCCTCCAGAGGCCAGCAAAGCTGCTGAATGGCTACTCGATAATGATTACCAGGTGCACCGTGCTTTGCGCCAGATTCGTAACGATTTACCGAAGACCTTCTACGATCAATTGCCTGGATTGGCGAAGGAGGGTGAGGAAGAGCAAACCGGCCCACCGCGCATTTATGCAATCGCCCTTGAATATGTACTGGCAAGCCATCTTCAGATATCACTCGCCGGAGCAGTCCGGTTTGTGCAGGCCTACCAACAGCACCTTCCGCTAACGATTGCCGAATTATGGGCGTTTCCAACCATGCTGCGGATCGCCTGCGTGGAGATATTGGTCGTCGCGCTAACGCCGTTGCTCGGTGGGTCGATCACCCTGCCATCTGCGCTGGCTGACGCCTCTCATGATATCCACTCGCTCGATCCTAGTGAACGGACCGCACGGTCTATTTCCATTCTTGGAATTGTTGCGACAATTCCGTGGGAGGATTTCTTCGATCAGGTCAGTCTGGTGGAGGCAGCGCTAGGCCGCGATCCCTCCGCTGATTACCCGCAAATGGATTTCGAAACGCGGGATGCATATCGAGCTGCAGTTGAGGAAATCGCCCGGGCGAGCAGAAGCGATGAATGTGAAGTCGCTGATGCGGCGATCCTGCGAGCGCGTGCGGCCGGGGTCGATGATGTCGGTCGCCATGTCGGCTACTGGCTGGTCGATCGCGGGCGCGGTCAACTGGAGAGAGATCTGGAAGTCTCGCTCAGCTTTCGCCAGCAGCTCCGCCGGTCAGTCATGAACAGGCCCGGTCGTTTCTACACTGCCGCTATTTTTCTGGCCGGCGTCGGCGCCTTGATCTTGCCCGCGCTATATCTGGCGTGGGTCGGTGCCAATTTTGCTGGCTGGCTGGGGGCGATGGTGGTCAGCGTGGTGCCGGCCTCTGTTCTTGCAATTACAGTCGTTCACTGGGCGATAACGCGCTTACTGCCGCCCAGCGTTTTGCCCAAGCTGGATTACCGGAATTGCCTGCCGGAGGGCGCGGACAGCTTCGTGGTCGTGCCAGTGTTGATCGCCTCCAAGCAGGAGGTCGCCAGTCTTGCCGAGCAGCTGGAAACGCATTGGCTCGCTAATGTCGATCCGCTTGTCCATGTGGCTTTATTGGCGGATCTAGCAGATGCGTCGGAAGAAAAAATGCCGGATGATGACGCCATCACCCACGCGCTGGTGACGGCCATCCGCTCGCTTAATCGGCAACATGGCGGCGGCGCAGGACATAAGCCGTTTCACCTGCTGTTGCGCCCTCGCAAATATAATCCGGGCGAGGGTTGCTGGATGGCCTGGGAACGGAAGCGCGGCAAACTTGAGCAGTTCAACCGTCTGCTGGTGGATGGTGATTGGTCCGGCTTTTCTGTCCATGAGGGCAACAGCACAGCATTTCACTCTATTCGTTACGTCGTGACGGTTGATGCAGACACGCTGCTGCCCCCTGGGTCAGTGGCGCGGCTCGTCGGTACGATCGCCCACCCGCTCAATCGCGCCTGGATAGACGGTGAGGCGGGCCGAGTAACGCGCGGCTATGCGCTGGTCCAGCCGCGGGTCGAAATATCGCCGCAAGCGGGCATCCGCAGTCTGTTTGCCCGGCTGTTTACCGGTGACACTGCCATCGATATTTACAGCCGGGCCGTATCCGACGTGTATCAGGATTTGTTCGGTGCAGGCATCTTCGTGGGCAAGGGAATTTATGATGTCCGCGCCTTCCACGCCGCCGTGGACGGTCGGGTGCCGGAAAATCGCATTCTGAGTCATGATCTGTTTGAGGGGGCCCATGGCCGTGCAGCGCTTGCCACAGATATCGTATTGTATGAGAATTTTCCTGCCAGTTACCCCGCATATGCTCGCCGCCTGCATCGCTGGATCAGGGGCGACTGGCAATTGCTGGCCTGGTTATGGCCGCGTGTGCCTGGGCCGGGCGGCACGACATTTCGCAATCCGATCAGCGGCATAGACCGCTGGAAAATTCTCGATAATCTGCGCCGCAGTCTCGTCGCGCCGGGCTTGCTGATCTTGGCATTGGCGGGTTGGTTCGCACTCCCCGGAAGCCCCTGGTTCTGGACCGCGCTGGTCGTGCTTGCCCCGGGATGGCAATTGTTCACTGATATAGTGAGCGGTCTTACCCGTGGCCGTCGGGTCGGTGCATCACATGGCCTGCTGGCACGCCTCATTGATCAGGCGGGGAGGTGGCTTCAGGCGATAGTCTATCTGTTGAATGAAGCCCTGCTATCGCTCCACGCTATCTCTATCACTTTGTGGCGCAATCTGGTTAGCCACAAACATCTGCTGGAATGGACTGCGGCAGCGCATGTTGCGACCAACATGGAGCAGCGCAGCCCGCGGACCTCGGTCTGGCGCGAAATGTGGATGGGTTCGGTCATTGCAGCTGGAATCACTGCTGCGCTGATTCTGATCCGTCCCGGCGCTCTGCCCGCGGCACTCCCCCTGCTTGTCGCCTGGATGGGCGCGCCTGAATTTGCTTTGTTCAGCGGCAGGCTACGCCGGTCAAAAGCGATCCCGCTGGGCGAGGGCGATACTGATTATCTACGGCTGCTCGCTCGTCGAACGTGGTATTACTTTGAAAGCTTTGCAGGGCCTGAGGACAATTGGTTGCCACCCGATAATTATCAGGGGCCACCGCATGAAGAAATTGGTCACCGCACATCGCCGACCAATATCGGCATGCTCCTGCAATCCACTGCAAGCGCATGGGATATGGGCTATGTTGGCCGCGCAGAGCTGGCGGCCCGCGGACGCAACGTGTTTGACGCAATGGCGAGGCTGGAACGCTATCGCGGGCATTTCCTGAATTGGTACGAGACGCGGCATTTGCGCCCGCTTGAACCGCGCTATATCTCAACCGTCGATAGCGGCAATCTGGCGGTCAGCCTTATTGCCTATGCGGAAACTCTGCGGGAAGCAGCAGCCCTTAGCGAAATAGAAGCGCAGCGCTGGGATGGTCTGAACGATCTGCTGTACCTGCTGGATCAGGCCGCCATCCAGTGGGGCGATGCGGCATCCTTGCAAAAGCAGATTGCGACAATTCGCGAGAAGCTATTCACAGCGGAGGATGATGGCGAGCGCCACGCTTCTCTCAGCTGGATTCGCGACAGCGCGATGGCCGCGATCGCAGAGGATGTCGAGCATATTGCGGAAAGCGTCGGCGATGCTGCGCCGGAAGATTTCCGCGATTTGTTCGCGTGGTTCGATCGGCTGCGGCATCATGTGGATGAGATGCATCGGGATCAGTCTCTGGCCGATGGGTTGGAACAAGACTTGCTGGCTTTGGCCGATGATGCGGTTGAAATAGCATGGTCGATGGATTTCTCTTGGCTGTATGATCATGAGCGACGGTTATTTTTCATCGGGCACAACGTCAGTACCAGCCGGATCGATACCCATCATTACGATCTGCTCGCCTCTGAAGCGCGGCTGGCAAGCTTCTTTGCCATCGCGAAAGGCGATGTGCCGGTAGAGCATTGGTTTCATCTCGAACGGCCAGTGACCAAGGCGCCCGGTGGCTTGTCACTGCTCTCGTGGAATGGCTCGATGTTTGAATATCTCATGCCGCGCCTCTTGCTTCGCGGAGAGCCGGAGACCCTGCTCGGAGAAAGCGAGCGCGTGGCCGTGGAAATTCAGCGCCGCCATGGGTTGAAGCTGGGCCTCCCATGGGGGGTATCCGAATCCGCCTATGCAGAACGGGACCCGGAGCATCGCTATCGCTATCAGGCATTCGGGACACCCGGACTCGGCCTGAAACGCGGTCTGTCGCGCGATCAGGTTATTGCGCCATATGCGTCTGCTTTGGCGCTGGCGGTAGCGCCCGGATATGCAACTGCGAATCTGCGCCGGCTTTCCGCGCTGGGAGCAGAAGGACGCTTCGGCATGTGGGAAGCGCTCGATTTCACGCCCGAAAGGGCGCCTGCCAACGCAAGCTTCACGCCGGTGATCGCCTATATGGCGCATCACCAGGGCATGATGCTTTGCGCAATTGCAAATTTGCTCACGCAAGATGCGATGGTTGAACGCTTTGCTCGCGATCCGCAAATGCGGCTGGTGTCGCTGCTGCTGAGCGAACGCGTGCCGCATGAAATCCCGCCTGAGATAGAGCGGCTCGAGGCTCTGGATGACTCAGAGAGCGGTGTGCAGATTGGACAGATCGCCCCATGGCAGCCTGCAGACACACATTTCCCGCAAATGCAGGTATTGGGCAATGGCAGATTGTCGAGCTGGATCGCCGAAAGTGGCGGCGGCACGCTGCACTGGCAGGGACAATCCATCACCCGCTTCGTGCCGGACGCGACGCGCGATGCCGATGGATTGTGGCTCTATATCCAAGATCTGGAGAGCGGTGCACTCTGGTCCGGTGCCCGCCAGCCCACGGGAGCCATTCCCGACGAATATCGAGCGGTGTTCCAGCCACATATGGCGGAATTTCATCGGCGCGATCACGGGATCGATCTACGCATGGAAATATGCGTCGGGAGCGGTGATGATCTGGAGATCCGCCGTGTGACACTTGTCAATGAAACTGGCGCGCCGCGCACGCTGCGTCTTACCAGCTATGCCGAAGTAGTGCTCGCGCCGCCTCTCGATGATGAACGGCATCCCGCCTTCAGCAAACTGTTTACCGGTGGCGTATATATTCCGCGGATCGGCGGGCTATTGTTCACCCGCAGGCCGCGTAATCCCCGTGAAACGCCTGCGACAATGGTACAATTTGTCATCGATGGGGCCGGACCGATAGAGGGTCTGCGTTACGAAGTCGACCGGCGAGCCTTTATTGGCCGGGGCCGCACTTTGCGCGATCCTGTTGGCGCGGCCCAGCCCTTGGGTGGCAGCACCGGCTGGACCCTGGACCCGATTGCTGCGCTGCAACATGACATCACATTGAAACCGGGCGAGCAGCGCATTCTTTGCATTGTCACTGCGGTCGCGGCCACTTCTTCCGCCGCGCTGGAGATAGCGGCGCGGCATATCACACTGTCCGCGATGGAGTGGGTAATCGGCGATGCAGCCGCCGAGTCTGCGCGGACGGTCGGTCGGGCTCGGGTGAAGCCGGAGGATTTACCCGCTTTGCAATCGCTGGGTTCGCTCCTTATTTATCCCCATAAAGCCCTGCGCGCGGACTCTGCACATATTCGCGCAAATACTCTTGGGCAGGGCGCCCTATGGGGTCTTGCCCTGTCGGGCGATCTGCCGATCTTGCTGCTGCGCACTGATAGCGCGGAGGGTGATATGGTGCCGCTGCTGGCCAGCGCACACCAATTGTGGCGGCGCACCGGCCTGCCCGTTGATCTGGTAATCCTGCAAGTCAGTGGTTCGACCTATGCAGAACCAATGCGCGGCGAGCTGCATGAGCTGCTGCGAGAAGTCGGGGCGAGCGAAATGTTGGGGCGCAATGGCGGAGTCCATCTCCTGTTCGCCGATCAGAGCGGTCCCGATCAGATCCGTTTGCTGGAAGCGATGGCGTGGGCAATTTTGGATGATGACGGAGGATCGCTGGAGGATCAACTGGCTCGCGCCTCTTACCAGGCATCTCTCCCGCCACCGATCCTGCCCAGCCTTGCTTATTCCCCTGCAATTGGCGAACCGTCGTCCCAAACCCGTCCGACAGAGTTGCTGTTTGGAAATGGCTATGGCGGTTTCAGCCCGGATGGACGCGAGTACATCATCCAGCTTGAAGCCGGGCAAACCACCCCTGCGCCATGGGCCAATGTTCTTGCGAACGATGGGTTCGGTACGCTGGTGACAGAGGCTGGCGGAGGTTTCACCTGGTCGGTCAATAGCGGAGAAAACCGTCTGACTTCCTGGACCAATGATCCGGTTTCCGACCGTCCGGTAGAAACTCTCTATTTGCGGGATGAAGAAACCGCGGCGGTCTGGACCGTCACACCTGCTCCGGCGGGACAAGAGGCGCCCTGTGACATTCGGCATGGGGCTGGATATTCCCAGTGGCGCAGATCTTCCCACGAGATAGAGCAGGAACAGCGCGTGTTCGTAGCTCCCGATGCGCCGGTCAAACTGGTTCGTTTGCGGCTCACCAACACGGACCGGCGCCATCGGCGACTGACGGCGACTTATTACGCAGAATGGCTTTTGGGATCGCTTCCTTCGATCGCGCGGCGGCATGTTGCCTGCCGCTTCGATCCAGCGTCGCAGCTGTTGCTGGCGACCAGCCCGTGGAATGCGGATTTCGCAGGTCGCACCGCATTTCTGACTGCCACAAATGATGCACATGGATTTACGACCGACCGGAGTGAGTTCCTGGGGCGCGAAGGGGATCAGGCGGCACCCGCTGCGCTTAGCCGTTGGGGCTTGGGCAGCGCCGAAGTGGCCGGAGCCGATGCTTGCGCGGCCTATCAGGTGCATCTCGATCTTGCGCCTGAAGAGAGCATTGAAGTGACCTTCATATTGGGCGACGCGGCGAATGAGGCAGAGGCGATAGCGCTCGCCGCGCAGTGGCGGGATGACGCGGCCATATCCAATGTTGAAACTGCGCTGACCCAAAAATGGGATGATCTGCTCGGCTGTATCACGGTAGATACGCCCGACCCGGCTTTTGATATGATGATCAATCGGTGGCTGATCTACCAAAGCCTGTCGTCGCGCGTGATGGCCCGGACCGGTTTTTACCAGGCTAGCGGGGCGATCGGCTTTCGTGACCAATTGCAGGATGTGCTGGCCCTGCTGCCGTTTGATCCAGCGCGAGCGCGGAGGCATATTTTAATCTGCGCCGCACATCAGTTCGAGGAAGGGGACGTGCTGCACTGGTGGCACCCACCCTCTGATCGCGGAGTGAGGACGCGTTTTTCGGACGACCTCCTATGGCTGCCTTATGCGGCGGCGACATATGTCCGCGCGACAGGAGATCTGACGATCCTTGAGGAAGTGGTGCCATTCCTTTCCGCCCCGCTGCTGAAAGAGGAAGAAGATGATCGCTATGGACAGTTCGAGCAGTGCGAAGCCAGGGAACCGCTGATCGAGCATTGCGAACGCGCGCTGGAGAGAATTCAATTGGGTGCGCATGGCCTGCCATTGATGGGCACGGGCGACTGGAATGACGGGATGGACAGGGTTGGCGCAGAAGGCCGAGGCGAAAGCGTGTGGTTGGCATGGTTCGCCTGTGTCACTGCCGAGTTGCTTGCCGATCTTGAGCACCGGATGGGACGAGATCGCGAAGCTGATCATTGGACGCAGCAGGCCGGCATGCTGCGCCGCAATGTAGAGGAATCCGGCTGGGACGGCGCATGGTACAGGCGCGCTTATGATGATGCAGGACACCCGCTCGGTTCCGCCAAAGAAGCAGAGTGCCGGATCGATTCAATCTCGCAAAGCTGGTCCGTTTTCGCTGGTGCCGATCCCGCCCGGGTCCACGGGGCGCTGGAAGCGGCAAAGCGCGAGTTGATCGATCCGGATGCGGCATTGGCCCGTCTTTTGTGGCCCCCATTCAACACAGGGCCGCGCGATCCGGGTTATATTAAGGCGTACCCGTCGGGCCTGCGCGAAAACGGGGGGCAATATTCTCATGCGGCCGCATGGCTCGGTCTGGCGCTTGCGCAGACTGGCGACGCTGATGGCGCTCTCGACGCTTTCCATATGATCTGCCCTGTCCATCGTGCTGCGACTCAGGAAGGCGCAGAGCTATATCGGATCGAGCCCTATGTTGTGCCAGGCGATATTGCTGCGGCTGAACCACATCGCGGCAAAGGCGGGTGGAGCTGGTATACCGGCGCTGCATCATGGGCTTGGCGGCTTGGAGTGGAAGGCTTGCTCGGTCTGACAATGCATGATGGCAGCGTGTGCATCGCTCCTTCCCTTCCCACTGACTGGCCGGGCTACAACGCTACGTTGCGACGCGGCAATGCAAGCATTGCGGTGCAGGTCGAACGTTCGCAAGATTCTCTCGATACGCAAGTGGAAGTCGATGGCGTGCCCTTTGCTAGAGAAGCGATAGCCTTCCCTGCCGAAGGCGAAACGCGCAACGTGCTGGTCCGCATCGGACAAAAAACCCTCACACGAGCAGGAGCACCCGCATGACCACGTCCATGATCCTCGATTTTGCCCAGGTCTCGCGTGGCGATGTTGCCCGGGTTGGCGGCAAGAACGCTTCATTGGGAGAATTGATCGGCGCGCTGGTGCCGCAAGGGATTGCCGTCCCGCCTGGTTTCGCGACCACGGCGGAAGCCTTCCGCATGTATCTGGTGCATAATGATCTCGGGCAGGGTATTCTGGACCATCTGGCTGAATATCAGGCGAGCAAGGCCTCTCTTGCAGAAACGGGCACAGCCATTCGTTCAGCGATCCTTGCCGGGGAATGGCCTGCCGCTTTGAAACAGGCAATCGTCAACGCTTATCGGGAGCTCACCGCAGATACAGGCGGTAACCTGCCTGCCGTCGCCGTCCGGTCCAGCGCAACGGCCGAAGATTTGCCAGAGGCCAGCTTTGCCGGACAGCAGGAATCTTTTCTCAACGTCAGTGGCGAGGGCGCGCTGCTGGATGCGTGCAAACGCTGCTACGCCTCACTCTACACCGATCGGGCGATTGCCTACCGAACCGCACATGGCTTTGGCGAAGATGCGGTGGCTCTATCGATAGGGGTTCAGCGGATGGTGCGAGCCGACCTGGCAGGCTCTGGCGTGATGTTCTCTATCGATACTGAAAGCGGGTTTCCCGATGTTGTGCTGATCGATGGAGCATGGGGGCTCGGTGAAAACGTCGTGCAGGGGGCTGTCGATCCTGATGCATGGCAAGTCTTCAAGCCTCTGTTGAGTGACGCAGATCTTTGCCCGATCATCGCCCGCCAGCGCGGGGCCAAGGCTGTGAAGATGATCTATGCTGACAGCGCAGAAGCAAGCACGGTCAATGTCGAAACCAGTGCGCAAGAGCGCGCTGCGCTTGTCTTGTCCGATGCCGAAGTTTTGCAACTGGCCCGCTGGGCGGTGCTGATCGAGACGCATTATGGCTGTCCTATGGACATGGAATGGGCGAAAGACGGGCCAGATGGCGGCCTGTTCATCGTGCAGGCCCGCCCGGAAACTGTCCAGTCACGCGCGCAACGCGGAACGCTTGCGTCTTACTCGCTGAGCGAAACAGGTGAAGCGCTTGTCACAGGCCTGGCCATCGGTGAGGCGGCGGCGACAGGCAAAGTGTGCAGAATTGAGAGCGCCGCCGATATTGCTGAATTCGTCGATGGTTCTGTTCTCGTCACCTCCACTACCGATCCCGACTGGGTGCCGATCATGCAGCGTGCTGCAGCCATCGTCACCGATCACGGAGGGCGGACTTCGCACGCCGCCATTGTCAGCCGCGAATTTGGCCTGCCGGCAATTGTCGGCACGGGTAATGCGATGGCGACGTTGCAATCGGGCCAGGAGGTCACCGTGAGCTGCATCGCAGGTGACGAGGGTGTCGTTTATGCAGGCGCAGCGACGATTGCGACCGAGACGATTGATCTGACCAGTGTTCCCGAAACACGCACCAAGCTTATGCTCAATCTGGCCGATCCCGCCGCGGCAAGCCGCTGGTGGCAAATTCCCAGCGACGGGGTGGGGCTCACGCGGATGGAATTTGTGATCGCCAACACGATCAAGGCGCATCCGATGGCGCTGGTGCATTATGACGAGTTGGAAGACGCAGCTGCAAAAGCAGAGATCGAACGGCTGACCGCAGGCTATGAGGATAAGCGCGAGTATTTTATCGATCAATTGGCCTGCGGCCTCGCGCGGATTGCTGCAGCCCAATATCCTGCGCCGGTTATCGTGCGGATGAGCGATTTCAAATCAAACGAATATGCAGATTTAGTCGGCGGGGCCGCATTTGAGCCTGAGGAAGAAAATCCCATGCTCGGCTTTCGCGGGGCAGCGCGTTATTACTCGCCGCTCTATCGAGCTGGCTTTGCGCTTGAGTGCAGTGCCATAAAGCGGCTGCGAGAGGACATGGGCTTCACCAATGTGGCCGTGATGATCCCGTTTTGCCGCACGCTGGAAGAAGCCGACAGTGTGCTCCAAGTGATGGAGCAGGAGGGGCTGAAGCGTGGCGAAAAGGGTCTGGAATTCTATGTCATGTGTGAAATTCCGGCCAATGTTGTGCTGGCGGACGAATTTGCCAAGCGCTTCGATGGCTTTTCCATCGGCAGTAATGATTTGACTCAGCTTACTTTGGGAATCGACCGCGATTCCGAATTGCTCAGCAGCCAGTTCGACGAGCGGGATCCGGCAGTCGAATGGATGATCCGCCATGTGATCGACGAAGCGCACAGGCATGATACCAAGGTCGGACTATGCGGTCAGGCGCCGAGCGACCACCCTGAGTTTGCACGTTTCCTGGTTGAATGCGGGATTGATTCCATTTCGGTCACCCCGGACAGCTTCGTGGCGGTGAAGCGGCATATTGCCGAAGCGGAAGGTGAATTAATGGAAGAAGGCCTGAATGGGAGAGCATGCAGATGCTGAATCTGGCTACGCTCACCATGAACCCTACAATCGATGTCGCTTATGAGATCGACCATTTGGACCAGATTCACAAAATCCGGGCCGAGAGCACACGCAATGATCCCGGTGGCGGCGGTATCAATGTCGCAAGGGTATTCGTCCGGCTCGGCGGAAATGCGCGCTGCATTTACCTTTCGGGCGGGGCGACAGGGGCTGCTCTGGATGGCCTGCTCGATCTACATCAGCTGGTTCGGACGCGCATCGCGATCAAGGGCGATACGCGCATCAGCACAGCGATACTCGAACAGGCAAGCGGGCAAGAATATCGCATTTCGGCGCGCGGACCCGAAATCGCCAAGAGCGAATGGCAAGCCTGCCTTGACCAGTTAGGCACCTTGAGATGCGATTATCTGGTCGCCAGCGGGTCCTTGCCAAGAAACGTACCGAATGATTTTTACGCCCGGGTCGCCGCAATCGCGGCAGTAGGTGGGTATCGCTTCGTGCTCGATACATCTGGGCCGGCACTCGCTGCGGGAATAGCGGACGGGGGCGTGTTTCTGGCGAAGCCGAGCCTTGGAGAATTTCGCGCATTGGTTGGCCGGGAACTGACCGAAGAAAGTGAGATAACCGATGCAGCGATGAATATCGTGGGGCAGGGCAGAGTGCAGCATCTCGCGGTAACGATGGGGCGGGATGGCGCATTGCTCGCCACCAGATCGGGGTGTTTGCGCCTGCCATCAATCAAAGTGGAAACTCGCAGCGCGGTCGGCTCGGGCGACAGCTTTCTGGCCGCAATGGTTCACGCGCTTGGCCTAGGCAAGAAGCCTGAGGACGCTTTCCGGTTCGGGTTGGCCGCAGGCGCCGCCGCGGTCCTCACCCCGGGCACCGATTTGTGTCATCCCGAAGATGTCCGGCGTTTGTATTCCGCTTTGACGGTGTGATCCAAGGTCAATTCCAGGCCCATTCGGTTAAGAGGGTTTGCGTAGTTACCGTGTCCATCCCGCCAGCCATTGTCGCCTGCCAAGGCAATGGAAGGAGTCGAAGAGATGGACAGGCTTATGAAAGCGGCAATATTTATCGAGCCGGGGCGGATCATTCTCGGTGAAAAACCGGTTCCCGACGTCGGACCGCTCGATGCTTTGATCCGCATTACCACGACCACCATCTGCGGCACTGACGTACATATCCTCAAGGGCGAATATCCGGTTGAGAAGGGTCTGATTGTTGGTCACGAACCGGTTGGGGTTATCGAAAAGCTGGGCTCGGCGGTGACCGGCTATGAAGAGGGGCAGCGGGTAATTGCGGGGGCGATAACCCCGTCTGGAACCTCCTATGCTTCGCTATGCGGATTTCACGCCCAATGCGGCGGGCAGCACGGGCACGGCTGGAAAGCCACAGGTGGCTGGCGCTTCGGCAATACAATCGACGGCGCACAGGCCGAATTCCTCTTGGTCCCTGATGCGATGGCCAATCTTGCGCCCATTCCTGATGGGCTGAGTGACGAGCAGGTGCTGATGTGCCCCGACATCATGTCGACCGGCTTTAGCGGGGCCGAATCCGGTGGGATCAGCATTGGCGATACAGTAGCAGTTTTCGCGCAAGGTCCCATCGGCCTGTGTGCGACGGCAGGCGCGCATATGATGGGGGCTACCACTATTATCGGGGTCGAGGCTGTGCCCGCGCGCATGGACATGGCCCGGAAGATGGGCGCGACCCATGTGGTTGATTTTTCCAAAGTCGACCCGGTCGACGAGATTTTGAAAATCACCGGGGGGCGCGGGGTCGATGTCGCAATCGAAGCCCTGGGGACGCAACAGACCTTTGAAGGAGCCCTGCGTGTCCTCCGGCCAGGGGGTACGCTATCTTCGCTCGGGGTCTATTCTGCTGACCTCACCATCCCGCTCGATGCTTTCTCGGCAGGGTTGGGCGATAATACCATCCGCACTAGCCTGTGCCCCGGAGGCAAGGAACGCATGCGGCGGCTCTTGGAAACCGTGGAAGCGGGCCGTGTGGACACTGCCCAGCTGGTTACGCATCACTATCCACTCGATGCAATCGAAGACGCCTATGAGCTGTTTTCCAATCAACGCGATGGCGTGCTCAAAGTCGCCATAGCGCCCTGACCGCGCACTGGATCGCCAGCCATGCGAAAGCAAAGTTGATGCGGGAAGGGATTCAGATGGAACATGATCCACTGCCGCCGCTCTATTCGCGCATAGCGGTGGGCCTTCTGGTCCTGCTTGGTATTGTCTTTTGCTACCTGATTACCGCTCCCTTCATCCCGGCTCTGATCTGGTCATTCACGCTGGCTGTCTTGTTCGCTCCCCTTGAGAGCGCGCTTCGGGCGCACTTGTGCCATCCGGGAGTGTCCGTGACCTTGACCATGTCGATTGCTGCCATTTTGGTAGTCGCACCGGTTATCTTCGTCTCGGCAGCGCTGATCGAAAGTATCGTTGAAGGCGCCAATGCAATGAATGAATTCGTATCCGACGAAGATTGGCGTGGTCTGGCACGGGATTATCCAAACCTCTCGTCGGCTCTGTTCTGGCTGATCGATCATGTGAACGCACCGCAATTCCTGCAGACTGTCATTGCCCGCCTGGAAAACTGGGCTGCCAATCTTGTCATGGGTTCAATCGCCAGCATCATCACCCTGCTGATGACTTTCTATTTCCTCTTCTATCTTCTCCGCGACCGAAAATGGATAATTGAAGTCAGCGTGCGAATGTCACCACTTTCAAGGCCGGAATGCGGGGCGCTGACCGATCGGATGGAGAAAACCATCTTCGCTTCGGTATACGGGACTGCCGCTGTTTCTGCCCTGCAGGGGCTTCTGGGCGGGCTGGTTTTCTGGTGGCTCGGCCTTCCGTCTCCGGTCTTTTGGGGTGTTATCATGGGCCTGCTTGGTATTGTGCCGTTTCTCGGTGCGTTCATCGTCTGGGTGCCAGCATCGATTGCTCTGGCGCTTAACGGACAGTGGGGCTCGGCGATAATCCTGGCAGTCTGGGGAACCTTCATCGTCGGACTGATCGATAACATCGTCTATCCAATTCTCGTGGGTCGTAAGCTGGCGCTTCATTCCATGCTGTCTTTCATAGCGATCGTCGGTGGAATTGTCGTTTTCGGAGCGCATGGCTTCGTGCTCGGTCCACTGATCGTCGCGGGAACGCAGAGTCTGTTGGAGATTCTGCGGAGCAGGATGGATGAAGACAGGACCTTGGTTCGATCGGCCTAGAAATATCTGCGTGTTCTGACAGCAATCAGGAAGTCTACGGATATCACTGCCGAATGATGGGAGCGATACCTCAAATCGAAGGACCTTCTTAGCAAAGGATTTGCGATATACGGATGGCGAGTTTCCGAGCCAATAAGGGTGGCAGCCCGGAGAGCTATTGCTCGGAACGGCTGGCCCCACCTCCGCCGAAGCGGAGCCGGTTGTTCGTCGCAATTGCTGTTGCAGCTCCATCGCTTCTGTTGTCGAGCTGCTCGTTTGCTCCGCCACCCACCCGATCGGTTGCTCCTGTTCCAGAACGCTACTTTCATTCGACCCCGGCAGGACAATCAATTGCGCAGATCGGTTGGCAGGGTTTCATACAGGATGAGTATTTGCGCGCGCTTATTTCGGTCGCGCTGGAAGAAAATCGCGACATCCACATTGCCGCAGCTCGCGTGGCACAGGCTCGGGCGGCTTGGCGCATTCAGGGGGCAGGCCTTTATCCCAGCCTGGATGCGATCGGCACCGGGACGAGGGGAAGGTCGCTGATCGAATTGCCTGGAACAGGGCCGCTGCGCTACGATGTGGAGCAGGTTACCGCTCAGGTGAGTGGGGGTTGGGAAATCGACTTTTGGGGCCGCCTGCAAAACCTCAACGAAGCCGCCCGCAACCGATATTTGGCAAGTGAGGAAGGAAAGCGCGCCGTGGCCACTGGCCTGATCGCGGAGGTCGCCAGTCTCTATCTGCAGGGACGCGAATACACCGGCCGGCTGGCGCTGGCATCGCGCACCATTGCGACGCGTGAAGAGGCGCTGCGAATAATGCGCCGTCGCTATGAAGTGGGGGCCGGTTCGAAGTTGGAAGTAACCCAGGCACAGACCCTGTTGGCGCAAGCGCAGGGTACCTATGAAGCGCTGGAGCAAGAGCGGCACATCAATCACAACGCACTCACCGTGCTTGTCGGACGACCAGTGGAGGCAGCACTGCCCCCTCTGGATCTGGTAGAGGCACAGTCTGCCATCACGCTACCTGCGGGCTTGCCATCCGATCTGCTCGTGCAAAGGCCGGACATCATGGCGGCGGAATACCAATTACGCGCCGCAAACGCTGATATTGGTGCGGCCCGCGCTGCATTCTTCCCCAATATCCGCCTGACAGGGGCATTTGGCACCACCAGTACCGAACTGGACGGCCTGTTCGGTTCAGGCAGTGAGACATGGAGCTTTACCCCCAGCATTACTCTGCCCCTGTTCCATGGCGGGCAGCTGGCAGCTAATCTCGATCTTGCGAGTGCCCGGCAAGTGGAGGCCGTGGCAAATTACGAGCAGACGGTTCAGCTTGCCTTCCGCGATGTGTCCAACGCGCTGGTCCAGCGTGAGCAATTGGCAAGACAGATCGCGACGACAAGCGGTGCGCTCAGTGCTCTGCGCGAACGCGCGCGACTGGCGCAACTGCGCTTCGACAATGGCCGTTCGGCCTATCTCGAAGTGCTCGATGCCCAGCGCGATCTTTTTGAAACCGAGCAGGTGCTGGTGCGATTGCAGCGTGCGTATCAGGCGGCAGGGGTCGGGCTTTACACCGCGCTTGGTGGCGGCTTCCCGGCAGACAACCCGGATAAGCGCGCACCTTCGCAACAGACTGGAGAGCAATCGCAATGACATCATCCCGCAAGACCTGGCTGATCAGGGGCGCGATTGCGGCTGCCGTGCTGTTTGCTCTCTACCTCGGCTGGCAGATGCTTGATGGAGACGAATTGCCCGACGGAATCATCAGTGGCAACGGCCGCATCGAAGCGGTCGAAATAGACGTATCGGCCAAGATACCTGGCCGGGTCGACGCGATCCTAGTGGATGAGGGCGAATTTGTCGAAGCAGATCAGATCGTTGCCCGCATGGATACCGAAACCCTGCTTGCGCAAAAGGCCGAGGCCGAAGCCCGACTTGCGCAGGCCGTCAATGGTATCCAGATTGCCCAAAGCCAGGTCGCTCAGCAGTTGAGCAATCGCGCTGCAGTCACAGCCATGGTTCGCCAGCGCGAGGCAGAGCTGGTTGCCGCACGAGGGCGGCTGGCCCGATCGACGACACTCGCTGAAGAGGGCGCTACCTCAATGCAGGAACGCGACGACAATGCCGCGCAAGCCGAAAGCGCGGCAGCGGCGGTCGAAGCTGCACAGGCGCAGGTTTCCGCGGTAGACGCCGCCATTCAAACAGCCCGAAGCCAGATCGGCGCAGCCCGTGCGCAAGTCGATGCCGCACGTGCAACGGTGGCGCGAATCGATGCTGAAATCGGGGACAGCGCCCTACGCACTCCCACTGATGGGCGGGTGCAATACCTCGTTGCGCAGCCCGGCGAGGTGATCGGCGGCGGCGGACGGGTGCTCAATCTCGTCAATCTGGGTGATGTCTACATGACTCTGTTCCTGCCCGAAACGGTCGCAGGCCGTGTCGCACTAGGCACGGAGGTCCGCATCGTGCTGGATGCCGCACCCGAAATGGTTGTGCCCGCCAGGGTCAGTTTCGTTGCTGATGTCGCCCAGTTTACACCAAAAACAGTGGAAACCGCGGATGAAAGGCAGAAGCTGATGTTCAGGGTGCGGGCGCAGATCGATCCTGAACTGCTCCAGCGCAATCTGGCGCAGGTCAAGACCGGTCTTCCGGGGGTCGCCTATGTGCGCGTGGACAAGGATACCCCATGGCCTGACGAGCTGGCGGTCAATGTCCCGAAATGACAAGTCCTGACACTGAACCGCTTGCCCGTCTTGCAGGGGTAAGCCTGCATTATGGCGAGGTCGCCGCGCTAGAGGAGGTGGATCTCACCATACCCGCCAAGCGGATGGTGGCGATGATCGGGCCGGACGGGGTAGGCAAATCCAGCCTATTTTCCCTCCTTGCAGGGGCCCGCGCCATTCAGCAGGGAGAGGTCGAGGTGCTGGGCGGCGATATGGCGGACCGCCAGCACCGCGCGGCGGCCTGCCCCCGCATTGCCTATATGCCGCAGGGTCTTGGCAAAAACCTTTATCCCACGCTGTCGGTAGAGGAAAATCTGGACTTTTTCGGACGGTTGTTCGGTCAGCCGTCGGCGGAGCGCGAACGCCGCATTGCCGACCTGACCGAAAGTACAGGACTGGACCCGTTCCGCAACCGTCCCGCGGGCAAGCTTTCAGGCGGGATGAAGCAGAAGCTCGGGCTATGCTGCGCGCTCATCCATGACCCCGACTTTCTTCTGCTCGACGAACCCACCACCGGCCTGGACCCGCTTTCAAGGGCGCAGTTCTGGGAACTGATCGAACGTATCCGAACGCGGCGCCCTGATATGAGCGTGCTCGTCGCCACGGCGTATATGGAAGAGGCTGCGCGCTTCGACTGGCTGATCGCGATGGATGCGGGCCGGATTCTGGCCGATGGGACACCACAGGATTTCTATGAGCGGACCGGCGAGACTGCGCTGGAGAAAGCCTTTATTGCTCTGTTGCCGCAAGATCGCCGCGAAGGTCACAGGCCCGTTACGATTCCCCCGCGCAGTGATGGCAGCGACGCGCAGATCGCGATCGAGGCGAAAGGCCTTACCATGCGGTTTGGCGATTTCACTGCAGTCGATCACGTCGATTTCGAGATCGAACGGGGGGAGATTTTCGGATTTCTTGGCTCCAACGGGTGCGGAAAATCGACGACCATGAAGATGCTGACTGGCCTTCTGCAGGCCAGCGAGGGACAGGCTTGGCTGTTCGGAAAATCAATCGGTCATAACGACATGGAGATCCGTCGCCGGGTCGGCTATATGAGCCAGGCCTTCTCGCTCTATTCCGAGCTTACCGTGCGCCAGAATCTGGAGTTGCACGCCCGGTTATTCCACCTTCCCCCCGACGACATCCCTGATCGGGTGAAGGAGATGGCGCAGCGTTTCGATCTCACCGATATCATGGAAAAGCTGCCCGCCGCGCTGCCTCTGGGGCAGCGCCAGCGGCTCAGTCTGGCGGTGGCCATGATTCACAAACCGGAAATCCTGATCCTTGATGAACCGACCTCCGGCGTGGACCCGATCGCGCGGGACCAGTTCTGGCGGATGATGATCGACCTGTCGCGGCGCGACAAGGTGACTATCTTTATATCTACCCACTTCATGAACGAGGCGGAACGCTGCGATCGCATTTCGCTGATGCATGCGGGTCAAGTGCTGGTCAGCGACACGCCGCAGGCCATCGCCGCAAGCCGCGGCAATGGCGATAATCTGGAAGAAGCCTTTATTGCTTACCTGAAAGAGGCCAGCGAGGACGATGCGGCTCAGCTTGATTCTGACCCTTCGCAGGCGGTGCCTGAATCGCTAACCGCCGGTGCGAATCGCGCAGGACCGGCAGGCGGCTGGCTGACCTACCGGCGAATGATGAGCTATGCCTGGCGCGAGGGGCTGGAATTGCGGCGAGACCCGATCCGCGCCACGCTGGCAATGGTCGGCAGCGTCATACTCCTGTTTATTATGGGTTATGGCATCAGCATGGATGTGGAGGATCTGACCTTTGCAGTGCTTGACCGGGATGGAACGACAACCAGCCAGAATTATGTGTTGAATCTGACCGGTTCGCGCTATTTCATCGAACGCCCGCCGATCACCGATTATGGCCAGCTAGACCGCAGGATGCGTTCTGGCGAGTTGAGTGTGGCTATCGAGATACCACCGAATTTCGCGCGCAATCTGCGGCGTGGCAGTTCAACCGAGATTGCCGTGTGGGTGGATGGTGCAATGCCGATGCGGGCGGAAACGACCCAAGGCTATGTACAGGCTCTGCACGCCCAATGGCTGGGCGATATGGCGGTACGCGAACTGGGTGTAAGACCTCAGGCCGGACCGGTCGATATTGCCCTTCGCTATCGCTATAATCCCGATGTCGAAAGCCTGGTGGCCATCGCGCCAGCGGTGATTCCCATCCTTCTCATGCTGTTTCCGGCCATGCTGACAGCGCTCAGCGTGGTGCGGGAAAAAGAGCTGGGCTCGATCGTCAATTTCTACGTCACTCCGATCAGCCGCGTAGAATTTCTGCTAGGCAAGCAGCTGCCCTATGTGGCGCTGGCCATGATCAATTATTTGCTGCTGGTCTTTCTGGCCGTGGCCGCCTTCGGCGTACCGATTACCGGCAGTTTCGCGGTTATGACACTTGGTGCGCTGTTATATGTCTTGTCGTCGACCGCGCTGGGTCTGCTATTCTCGGTATTCCTGCGCAGTCAGATTGCGGCGATGTTCGCAACCGCCATCGGCACCATCCTTCCCACGGTGGAATTTTCCGGACTGATTGATCCGATTTCCTCGCTGGAAGGGGCAGGGGCGGTGATTGGCATCGTGTTTCCGGCAACATGGTTTGTCACCATCTGCCGGGGCGTTTTCTCCAAGGGGCTGGGTCTGTTTGACCTATGGGGCCCCTTGCTGATCCTGTTGGTTACCTATCCTGTCATTCTCGGCATATCCGTGGTATTTCTACGCAAGCAGGAGCGGTGAACCATGGACCGAGCCGCGAAAACTGCCAATATCTATCGCCTTGGAATCAAGGAATTGCGCAGCCTGTGGCGCGACCCGATGATGATGATCCTGATCATCTACGCCTTCTCGTTCAGCATCTATGTTTCGGGCACGGCCATGCCTGAAACGCTGCATAAAGCCCCCATCGCCATCACCGATGAAGATCAGTCACAGCTTTCCCGCCGCATCGTAAGCGCCTTCTACCCGCCGCATTTCGTCAGCCCGCCAATGGTCGGTCTGGACGAGGTGGACCGGGGCATGGATGCAGGCCACTTTACGTTCGCGCTCGATATCCCGCCCGGTTTCCAGCGCGACGTGCTGGCCGGGCACCGCCCGACGATACAGCTCAACGTTGATGCAACGCGCATGAGTCAGGCATTTAGTGGGGGCGGTTATATCCAGCAGAGCGTTCAGGCCGAGGTGGCTGAATTCACCCGCGGTACGCGCGCCGGGCCGCCGCCGCCGATCGAGCTCGCCGTGCGCCAGCGGTTCAATCCCACCCTGGCCCAGAGTTGGTTCGGCTCGCTGATGGCAATCATCAACAATGTTACCATGCTTTCGATCATCCTGACCGGCGCGGCCCTTATCCGCGAGCGCGAACATGGCACTATCGAGCACCTGCTGGTAATGCCGATCACGCCATTTGAAATCATGGCGGGTAAGGTGTGGGCGATGAGCCTTGTGGTGCTGATGGCCTGTGCCTTCGCCCTGAAAATAGTGGTCGAAGGCGTTCTCGCGGTTCCTGTCGAAGGCTCTGCCCTGCTTTTTCTGGCGGGGGCCGGGCTGCATCTGTTCGCCACAACCTTCATGGGCATATTCATGGGTACGATCGCGCGTTCCATGCCCCAGTTCGGCCTGCTCCTGATGCTGGTCCTTCTGCCGCTGCAAATGCTGTCAGGCGGGGCGACCCCGCGCGAGAGCATGCCCGAATTCGTCCAGACCGTAATGCTTGCGGCGCCCACCACGCATTTTGTGAAGATGGCCCAGGCGATTCTCTACCGCGGTGCCGGGTTCGACGTCGTATGGCCCCAGTTCCTGGCCATCGCTGCGATAGGCGCTGCGTTCTTTATTGTCGCCCTCAGGCGGTTCCGCCAGACGATCACGACAATGGTGTGAGCTTCTTTCGATATGTCACCTCCACGGAAGGCGGGGTTGAATGTCCAGCGAACAGATCGACCATAATCCTGGCGCCGATCCTGACCGCGAATCGGCCTGTCGATCATTCGCTTGCGAACCTTTTAGTGGACCTTGACCCTGGTTCGTCTTGAAATGAGAATTGACACGACAACCATCAGCGCTCCTACGAGATGGTAGTCTTCGAATCGTTCGCCCAGCAGGGGTACTGCCATGGTGACACCGAAAACCGCGGGCAGGTTCATATATATTCCAACCCGAGCGGATCCGATCAGTGACACTGCTCGGTTGAACAGAGCGTAGGACGCCAAAGATGGGAAAATGCCGACATATAATAATGCGCCGATCGCTTCTGGGGATGGCATGCTGACACCGTTGACAAGCAGATGTCCGACGTAAGGTATGGCAAGAGAGGAAGCCCCGACCGCGAACAATACGCTCAGTAAGGAAAGGTGATGGATGGTCGGTGCCTTTCGCAGGAACGTCGCGTAAGCTGCGTAGAGAAAGACTGCCGCCAATGCGAGCAAGTCACCGCGATTGAGCGCGCCGATTTCCAGATTAGTAGGGTCGCCGCGTGTCATGATCCATATGATGCCACCGATCGAAATTAGGGCGCAGACATAGTGTAATGGCGGAATGCGGTCGCGGAAGATCAGCGCCGGCATTAGCAACGTCATGATCGGCATCGTTGCCTGCAACAGCAGATTATTAGTCGCTGTCGTCCATTGCAGGCTAGCATAAACGAGATAGGCGAACAGGCCGAGCCCGCCGGCCCCGAGACCTGTGAGAAAAGGCAAGGATTGCTTAATGGAAGGCAAGTCTTTCCGGACATGACGCCATGCGAAGGGGGCGACAATGACCAAAGCAATTATCCACCGCCAGAATGCGATCGAGACTGGTGAAAGAAGGTCGCGGGCTGCTCGACCGACAATCGGATTAAGCGCCCAAAAAAAGGACGCCAAGCAAAGCAGGAGAGCAGGCGATTGCCAGAAACTGAAGCGCGTCAGCAGGCCGTTATCTGGATCGAACAAGGTCTTACGCAAACCACAATCTCCTCTCTGCAAATCAGGATTCGGCGCCCTTGAGCATGGACGACAGGCACACCTCCCATTCTGCGCCCAACCCTGGATCAGTCTCCAATGTGATAGAGACCGCAATCTTAGGCAGGCCCAGACTTGGCACAAAATTCTCACATGTCATGAATATCATTCGGTTCGACCGTGACCTGATTGGTGTCGAAGGATAGCTTGCTACGCAAGCTTTATCCCACAGTTGCTAGGGCCCTCTTACAGCAGAATGCTTCTGCAGAAGGGGTAACTGTATTAGGGTCCGGACCCATGAACAGTATTCCCATCAGCGCCGGGATATGATTCACTAGCCTCTATCAAGGAGGTATGGCGTATGGCGGATTTCTTCTGCTTTTCGGATGAGCAATGGGCGCGGATCTAGCCGTTCCTGCCGCAGGATACTCGTGGAATGCCGCGGATAGATGATAGACGGGTGCTCTCTGGCATTGTCCATGCATTGAAGAGCGGCGGCCGTTGGGGGGATTGTTCCGAACACGTTTACGGACCGAAGAAGACGCTCTACAACCGCTTCCGACGCTGGGCCGATCGCGGTGTGTGGGAGCGCATCTTTGCCGATCTTGCCGGGCTCGAAGGCGTGCCGTCCAGGGTGTTCATCGACAGCTCGTGCATCAACATCGCACTGCTGGTGGCGCATAAGGGGGCCTTGGCTCATGGTATCGGCATCACCGAAGGGGACACGAACACTAAGCTCCATGCCATCTGCGACCGCAAGTGAGAAATTTGCTGCAATGCAAAAAACTATTGCCACGTCGCCCGGCATTTGGCACATCTTGTGTACACAGAGTAATTCTTGAAAGGAAAATGCATAGAATACCGCAATCGTGAAATCACATTGCGAAGCGGTATCATAGGTAACATGGCGACGGCTGAATACAGCCCGTCGGGAGAGGCAAGAGGAGAGGAGACTTACCACTGTCAGGGAGTCTTCCATGCATCATTACCGTACCGATTCCATGCTCGCCTTGGCTTGCGGAATATTCGCGCCCAGCGCAGCCTTTGCTCAGGCGATAGACATAGACGATCCGATCCAGCCTGCTGAGGCGATCATAGTTACCGGGTCCAGGGGGTTGGAGCGCACAGTCGCTGATTCCC
>OJBY01000383.1_pt1 | contig 24537 bp, 25 predicted proteins | sample 1591731 | NCBI WGS metagenome assembly OJBY01 (sample SAMN05416837, study PRJEB24817) | seawater metagenome | isolation source: Sea water | place: Canada:Atlantic | collected 2013-07
CAGGGTGAAGGGGGGCAGTTGCTGGCCGTCACCCATTCTCCGCAAGTCGCCGCGCGCGGGCGCACTCATTACATGATTGCCAAATCGAGCGAGGGCACGGTGACCAAAACCTCCGTCGGCCTGCTCGACGAGGCCGGGCGGCAGGAAGAGATTGCACGGATGCTGAGCGGAGCGGAAATAACGCAAGAGGCCCGCGCTCAGGCGGATCGATTGCTGGAGGGTGTTTGATGAGGCGAATTATCTTTAGTGGCATGGCGGCCCTGTCACTGGGCGCTTGTGTAGCAACAAACGGACAAATGACGTCGTCCGATCCCCTGCCACCGCTTGCCGCGCAGAAGGACGCGCCGCGTCTTGCCATGCTGGAACATATGTTGGGTACCTATTTCGCATCCGACATTCCCAACCCGCCCACTGTCTGCGCTGGCTGGAACGACGGACACGCGGAAGAAACGCTATCGTCCGATGAAGAAGTGGCGCTGATCGCCCGCTTCCCCCAACTCGCTCCGATGACGCGCTGTACGCGCACGAAAGACGGCTGGCGCGATACGGAAACGGATGAGGCCGCACTGGTCTTCACATTGCATAACTTCAACTGCGGCAGCGAAACGGATTGCACCGCATGGGGTGGCTATCGCTCCAACGGCGATAACTCTATGAGCTACCTCTATCGCGGCAAATGGAACGGGACCGAATGGCAATTCACCCGCGATCCGAGGATCATTGCCGAGTGAGCGAACAGATTACCGAAGCCGAGGCCGCTAATGAACTAATGCGCCTGGCGAGGCAAATTGCGCATCACAACCGGCGCTATCATGCCGAGGACGATCCGGAGATTTCCGACGCCGAATATGATGCGCTGGTGCGCCGCAATGCCGAGCTTGAGGAGCAATTCCCGCATCTCGTCCGCGACGATTCGCCCAGCAAGGCAGTGGGGCATGAGATCGCCGCTTCCCCATTGTCGAAGGTAAGCCACGAGGTTCGCATGATGAGCCTCGACAATGCGTTCTCGGATGAGGAGGTGGAGGACTTCGTCGCCCGCGTGAAGCGATTCCTCTCGCTCGCCGAGGACGAGCCTGTGGCCTTCACGGCAGAGGACAAGATCGACGGTCTTTCCTGTTCGCTGCGTTACGAGAAGGGCGAACTGGTGCTGGCCGCAACGCGCGGCGATGGACAGGTGGGGGAGAACGTCACCGCCAACGTTCGTCACATTGCCGATATCCCGCAGAGGCTTTCCGGCAAAGTGCCCGACGTGTTCGAGGTGCGCGGCGAAGTCTACATGGCGAAAGAAGACTTTACCGCGCTTAATGCTGCGCAAGCGGAGGCAGATGCAAAGCTGTTCGCCAATCCGCGCAATGCCGCTGCCGGATCGATGCGGCAGAAGGATGATGTCGTCACCGCCAGGCGCAAGCTGCGGTTCTGGGCGCACGGCTGGGGCGCCGCCAGTGACGTTCCGGGCGACACGCAAATGGAAGTGATGCAGCAGATCGAGGCGTGGGGCTTGCCCATCTCTCCCGATCTGACATTGTGCAATGATGTGAACGATATGCTGCAGCATTATCGCAGCATTTCCGAAGGGCGTGATAGCCTGGGGTACGAGATCGACGGGGTGGTCTACAAGGTCAACCGGCTCGATTGGCAAAAGCGTCTCGGCTTTGTTGCAAAGGCCCCGCGCTGGGCAATGGCGCACAAGTTTCCTGCAGAGCGCGCCGAGACCACGCTGGAAAGCATCGATATTCAGGTGGGCCGCACGGGCAAGCTGACGCCGGTTGGGCGGCTGTCGCCCGTGCTGGTAGGCGGTGTCACCGTCACCAACGTGACCCTGCACAATCGCGACGAGATAGAGCGGCTGGGTGTGCGCCCCGGTGATCGTGTTGTGGTTCAAAGGGCAGGCGATGTCATTCCGCAGGTGGTGCAAAATCTGACTCGCGAAGAGGACCGTCCCGCATTCCAATTTCCCGATCATTGTCCCGAATGTGGTAGCGAGGCGGTGAACGAAGAAGGCGAAGTCGATGTGCGCTGCACCGGCGGCCTTATTTGCAAGGCTCAGCAGTTCGAGCGGCTGAAGCACTTCGTCAGCCGAGCGGCGCTGGATATCGACGGTTTGGGTGAGAAGACCATTGCCGAATTTCTGGCGAAGGGCTGGCTGGATAACGGACCCGCCGACATTTTCCGCCTGCACCAGCGGCGCGGCAACATTCTTGCCCTGGAAGGCTGGAAGGAAAAGTCGGTCGACAATCTGCTCGCCAGTATCGAGGACAGGCGATCCCCCGATGCCGCGCGGCTGCTGTTCGGGCTGGGCATCCGTCATGTCGGCGCAGTGACGGCGCGCGATCTGATGAAACATTTTCACGAACTTCCTGCATTGCGGGAAGTGGCCCAGAATTCGCACGCTGGCGATGCGGACGCGGTCGCCTCGCTTACCAGCATCGATGGTATCGGTACGGCGGTGGTGGAAGCGCTTGGCGATTTCTTCCACGAGGAGCACAACCGAGCCGTGTGGGACGATCTGCTCTTCGAAGTCTCCCCTCCGCGCTACGAAGTGGAAACGAAGGACAGCCCGGTGGCGGGCAAGACTGTGGTGTTCACCGGCAAACTTGAAACGATGAGCCGCGACGAGGCAAAAGCACAGGCCGAACGGCTAGGCGCGAAGGCCTCGGGCGCGGTCAGCGCCAAAACGGACCTGCTGGTGGCAGGCCCCGGCGCCGGATCCAAGCTGAAGAAAGCCGAAGAACTGGGTATCGAGGTGATCGACGAGGCGGGCTGGGCCGCCATCGTCGCAGCGGCCAGATAACCGCTAGTCGTTGGGCATAAGGTGAATTTCACGGATGCACGAGGTGTCGCGCTGATCGAGCGCGAAGACCACCGCGTCGGCGATGTCTTTGGGTTGCAGCTTGGTGGGCTTGTCTTCGTCGAAAAATGCCGTGTCGACCATGCCCGGTGTGATTAGCGTGCAGCGTCCGTTCCATTCGCGCATTTCCTCAGCCAGGTTGCCCGCAAAGCCCTGAATGAACCATTTGGTCGCACCGTAGATGGAGCCCTGCATGTGATCGCGACCGGCTTTTGAACCGGTGACGACGAAGGTGCCCTTTGTCTTGCGCAGATGTGGCAGCGTGGCATGCGCGGTGTAAAGCACGGCCATGATGTTGAGGTGCACCATGTCGTGCCACTCTGCCGGGTCGCCCTTTTCCACGCCCGGATTTTCCACACCCATGCCCGCATTTGCAAAAACTGCGTCGAGCCCGCCGAAATGGTGAACCGCGCTGGAAACCGCCTCGTTCAACTGATCGCGATCGGTAACGTCGCACGGTATGGCGAGGGCGGCATCGCCAATTTCGTCGGCAAGCGCATTCAGCTTGCCTTCGGAGCGGGCCAGTAGCGCCACCTTCCAGCCGGACTTGGCGGCGGCGTGGGCGGTTGCAGCGCCGATACCGGAGGATGCGCCGGTAATGAGGAGTGTCCTGTTCATCGTGTCTCTCTTGCATTGCAGTAGGTTTGCAATGGCAATGAATGGGACATGCGCTGTGTTCCGCAACCTGCGGGCGGCGGCGTACGACTTATCTCGTCGATCCGGGACCGTCGATGTTGCCCTTACCAAGGTCGCGCAGGTCGAAATGCGTACGGATATGGTCCAGCACCGCAGGATACAGGGGGTTGTCGAAACGCAGGCCGGCATAGGGTTGATCGTGCCAGCGAACCGTCGCATCGATCGGACCGATAGGACCGATCTTGATTGTCACCGAAAGGTTGTGTGGAAGATGCCCCATCCGGTCATAGATACGGCATCCTCGATCGGAAAGGTCGACGATCGTCACGTCGCGCTTGCCCGTGCCTGTCCGCAGTTTCCCGACGATAGATATGTCATGCCGCTGGACGCTGCGTTCAGCCATATTGAAGTACCAACCCTGATTTTGTTTTCGTTAGTCGACCTGGGCCGGGGCGTAGCAAACGGTGACATGGCGCGCATCAACCTTTGATAACAACTACGTGTTATACCTCAGGCACTTACATATCGCGCTGTAGGGCTGTTTCCGGCTCGGGAATCCATTTCATCACCCCGCCGGCAAACGGTGTCCACGCACCCATTTTCACACCTGCCCGAGCCAGCGTCTCACCCACCCAACTATTGCAGTTGTTGGCCATCGAATAGGTGCCCGCCGCCTCGTAATAGGCATCGTCGGCATAGGTGCCCTGTAAAATCTCGCGATGTTTGCCGACAGGAAGGTTGGGCAGGGGTTGTTCGATAGCCGCGACCAGGCGTTCATACTGTTTCGCGCTTATGCGCAAGGGACGGTGGTTAGGGCCGGGCAGGGGGCGCACGTAATGGCTCACCCGCATCAGGGCATCGCCGCCGATGGTGGCAATGCGCAGGGCGGTGGTGGCCTTCAGGTCGCTCCATGCCGGCACGTTGAGAAAGACCTCGCGCTCTCCCCAGCCGATGGCAAGATGCGTGGGAAGGCGGCCATAGGCATCGGGCATCGCTGCGCTGGGAAAGCTGGTTCGCCAGTCCTTGATAGCGGTAACCACCGGAACGACGATACTCGTATGCGTGCCGTTGGTCTCCACCAGAATTTCGATGCCGTCGTCCGCGTGCGCCTGTTCGTCAACCGCGTTGCTTTGCGGAATGGAACTGCCAATCCACCCTGCCAGCGGATAGCCGACCATCATCAGCGCCAGCAGGCCGATGACAATCAGGAATATCCGCCGCGCACGTCGCATGGTTTCGTAGTCTCCTATCCCGTATAACGGCGACGCAGCCACAGGATGCTCCAGTCGCCGTTCACGATGCGCCGGTGCAGCCGAAAGCCCGCCCTGCGATAGGCGGCGCGCACATCGTTCTCCTGCCGCTCCAGCAGGCCTGCCAGAAGGATGCTTCCGCGCGAAGTCACGGAATCGCCGAAATCTTGCGCCATATCGATCAGCGGACCGGCCAGGATGTTGGCGATCAGCAGATCATAGGGCGCGCGCGCCTGGAGGGCCGGATCGTCCATGCCGTCGGCAATCAGCATGGCAAATTCTCCGCGGCGTGCGCCCAGTGACAGACCGTTCAATTCGCAATTATGAACCACCGCCGGACCGCAGACAGGGTCTATGTCGCTGGCCGTGGTAAAGGCGCGCGGCCACAGGGCAAGCGCGGCAAAGCCCAGCAGGCCAGTGCCGGTACCGATATCGGCAACATCACGCGGGTGGAGCCCTTGTGCACGCATGGTATCGAGCATCTGAAGGCAGCCTGCCGTAGTTTCATGCTGTCCTGTTCCGAAAGCCTGTGCCGCGGGGATGACGAATTCTGTCAGGCCCGGCTCGTCAAGCGCAGCATGATCGGGCGTGCGTACGCGAAAACGGCCCGCGCGGATCGGTTCGACGCCTTTCTGGCTTTCCGTCACCCAATCGGTGGCAGGCAGTTTTTCCGCAAGAATGGGCGGGGCGGGATCGTCGAACAGCGAACGTACGGCCTTGCGGTCCGCGTCGCTCGGTTTGCCATGGGTATAGGCGTCCAGCCGCCAGGTGTCCGGCTCCTTGGGGTCAACTTCGAAGCCGGTCAGGACGATGTTTTCGTCCCAACCAACAACATCGTCGCGCCGGTCCAGCGCAGTCTCCACCGCTTCTCTCGTAGCAATTGCGGACAGCTTCCAGCTCATCGTGCAGCCTCCATCGCCAGACGTTCTTCCAACCGGGCCAGCCGATCCGAGGCATAGGCGGCGCAATCCATCCCCGCGGCAATATCACCGGCCACCAGCTTGTCACGCATGGCGCTCGCCGAGGGGTGTGGTGTGAGCAGTATGTCACAATCCAGCGTGGAGAGGCGAGCGATACCATCGCGGAAGGCCTGAACATACGGGGGATGGTCCAAGAAACGGTAATCATCACGAGAAACAGGGGATAGGCTGTCTGCATAGACAATGGTCTTGCAGTCGGCTCCCTCGCAGCTTTCCCACTGCCATGTCAGCGCACCGGGCGTATGGCCGGGTGTGGCGATCGGCATGAAGGTGAGACCGGCAATCGTAACCGACTCTCCCGGTGGGATCGCGGATACAAACTGGCTGGCAAGCGGGCGTATTGGGGCGTGCATGCCGAATTGCGGATCGTCGCTTGCAGCAACGCCGGTTGCGATGACGGGTGCAGCCTGGGGCGAAGTCATCACCTTTGCGCCGGTGTTCCGGTTGATCCACCACAGGCCGCCCACATGATCGAAGTGCTCATGGCTGGTCAGCACGGCGCGCAGGTTCTGCGGCTGGAAGCCCAGCATACGGATGTTGCTGAGGACAACGCGCGCGCCGTCTCGGGTGCCGCTATCGATCAGCACGTGGCCGTTCTCTCCGGCAACCAGTATCGCGGAAATCCCGCAGGTGCCCACGTGGTAGGTGTCACCGTGGATGCGAAAGGGCTGGGCGCGCTTGTCCCATTCGTCCCAGTCCTCGCAGGCTTCGGCCCAGCCGGCGGGCGAGGGCGCATTGCTTCGCGCAGCATCCAGCACGGCTGTGCTGGCGATGGGCACGGGCGGTTGCGGGGCGACGCAGGCGGCCAATGAAAGGGCTGCGAGTGCAACCGCCAGCCCGGCTTTCAACCTAGCGAACATAGCTTGCGCCATTGGCATCGATCACCGCGCCGGTCATGCTTGGCGGAGCGTCCAGCGCGCAGAATACGGCGATGTCGGCAATCTCCTCGGGCTCTGCCACGCGGCCCAGCGGAATATCGGCCAGCAGACCTTCGCCGCCGCGGCTTTCAAGATAGTCGCCCGCCATACTGGTATCGGTAAAGCCCGGCGTGATGGCGTAGGATAGGATGCCCTCCCCGGCATAGGCGCGGGCGATGGTCTTGTGCATGGCCACCATCCCGCCCTTGGCCGCGGCATAGTGCCAGTGGGCGGGGGAATCACCACGATAGGCGGCGCGGCTGGAAATATGGACCAGGCGGCCAGGGGCACCGCGCTCCTGCCAGTGGCGCACGGCAAACCGGCTGAGCTGCGCTGCGGCGGTAAGGTTGATGCGCAAGGTATCCTCCCACCTATCCAGCCACTCGATGTCGCTGGCGTTGAGGGGTATCTGCTCGAACAGACCGGCATTGTTCACCAGCACGTCTATCTGCCCATCAAGGTGCGCCAGCGCCTCCTCCCACAGCATCTGCGGGGCCGGAGGATCGGCGAAATCGGCGGCTATGGTACGGGTATCCACCGCGCGCGTGGCATGGCCCATGACATTGCAGCCGCGATCGGCCAACTGGTCGGCAATCGCCTGGCCGATACCTCTGCTGCTGCCGGTTACTAGTATATTGGTCATAGGGCATGTCATAGCGAGGGGCATCGCCCTGGGAAAGGCCGAGAAGTTGCAAGATCGGTTCTTCATGGCAAACCGGAACAGGAATTTTGCCAGCCTGATTGAAGGCCCGCTTGTCACAGGCGATACAATCGCTAGAGCGGGGATAACGCCCTGGGCATTCAATAACGCGACGGAACACAACATGGCCAATCGCCCGCTTTCACCGCATCTGCAAATCTGGAAGTGGGGTCCGCATATGACGGTCTCCATCCTGCACCGCATAACCGGCTCCGGTATGGCCCTAGTTGGCCTCGGCGTCTTGCTGTGGTGGCTAGGTGCAGCGGCCAGCGGGCCTGACGCTTACGAGACGTTTCATGGTCATGCCTCCAGCTGGTATGGCATGGCCCTGCTGATCGGTCTGACATGGGCCTTCTTCAACCACATGTCCTCGGGCCTGCGCCACTTCGTGCTGGATATGGGCGCGGGATATGAAATCGAAACGAACCGCAATTTCTCCGTGGTCTCGATCATCTCGGGAATTGTGCTGACTGCGGCCTTCTGGGCCTTCATCCTGCTTCGTTAGGACGGAAATTCACTATGGGTAATGGAACTTCGATCGGCCGCGTGCGCGGCCTTGGCGCGGCTCACGAAGGGCCGCATCACTGGCTGATGCAGCGCTTCACGGCTGTCGGCAACCTCGTGACGGTGCTGTTTCTCGGCATCTCGCTGGCGTTGATGAACGACTATTCCTACGCCGGCATTTCCGGTTGGCTGTCCTCTCCCTTGCCTGCCTTCATGCTGGCGCTGCTGGTGATCTCCACCTTCTGGCACGCGCGCCTGGGCCTGCAGGTCGTGATCGAGGACTACGTACATGAATCGGGCAGCAAGTTTGCCGCGATTCTCTTGCTCAATGTCGCCTGCTTTGCCGGGGCCGCTTTCGGTCTGTTCTGCATTGCCAGCCTCGCTTTCTCCACAGGAGCCGCCTGATGGCCCGCAAAGAGACTTTCGAAATCAACGGACGCGCCTACCCGATTATCGACCATACCTATGATGTGGTCGTGGTTGGCGCCGGCGGGTCCGGCCTGCGCGCCACCATGGGCGCTGCCGAAGCTGGCTTGAAGACTGCCAACATCTCCAAGGTGTTTCCCACCCGTAGCCATACCGTTGCAGCGCAAGGCGGTATTGCCGCTTCGCTGGGCAACAACACGCCCGACCATTGGTCGTGGCACATGTATGACACGGTGAAGGGTGCAGATTGGCTGGGTGACCAGGACGCGATCGAATATCTCGCGCGTGAAGCCCCCCAAGCCGTTTACGAGCTGGAGCACGCAGGCGTGCCGTTCAGTCGTAACGAGGACGGCACCATCTATCAGCGCCCCTTCGGCGGCCATATGCAGAACATGGGCGAAGGCCCACAGGTGCAGCGCACCTGCGCCGCTGCTGACCGTACCGGCCACGCCATGCTGCATGCGCTCTACCAGCAGAGCCTGAAATACAGCGCCGACTTCTACATCGAATATTTCGCGATCGACCTCATCATGAAGGACGGCGTGTGCGTCGGCGTGATCGCCATGTGCCTGGATGACGGCACGATCCACCGCTTCCGCAGCCACGGCGTCGTGCTGGCAACGGGCGGCTATGGCCGCTGCTATTACACTGCCACGTCCGCCCACACTTGCACCGGCGACGGCGGCGGCATGGTGCTGCGCGCTGGTCTGCCCTTGCAGGACATGGAATTCGTGCAGTTCCACCCCACCGGCATCTACGGCGCGGGCGTACTGATTACCGAAGGCGCGCGCGGGGAGGGTGGCTATCTCACCAATTCCGAGGGCGAGCGGTTCATGGAACGCTATGCCCCTTCCGCGAAGGACCTTGCCAGCCGCGACGTCGTCTCGCGCTCCATGGCGCTGGAAATGCGCGAAGGACGTGGCGTGGGTCCGGATGGAGACCACATTTTCCTGCATCTCGATCACATCGCTCCCGACGTGCTGGCGCAGCGTCTGCCGGGCATCACGGAAAGCGGCAAGATCTTTGCAGGCGTCGACCTGACGCGCCAGCCGCTGCCGGTAACGCCCACCGTGCATTACAACATGGGCGGCATTCCGTGTAACTATCACGGCGAAGTCGTCACCATCGGCGCAGACGGCAATCCCGACGCCGTGGTGCCCGGACTGTTCGCCGTGGGCGAGGCGGCCTGCGTATCCGTGCACGGTGCCAACCGCCTCGGCTCCAACTCGCTGATCGACCTGGTGGTCTTCGGCCGCGCGACCGGCTTCCGCCTCAAGGAACTGATTACGCCGGGCAAGAGCCATGACGAATTGCCCGCCGACAGCGCCGAATTCGCACTGACCCGCCTCGATCATTTCCGCCACGCCGACGGGGGTTCTCCCACCGCCGAAGTGCGCGCCGAAATGCAGAAGACCATGCAGAAGCACGCGGCCGTTTTCCGCGATAGCGAGCTTATGTCAGCCGGCGTCGCCTCTCTGGCAGAGACGAACAAGCGGATGCAGGATATCAAGGTCCACGACCGTTCGCTGATCTGGAATTCCGACCTCATCGAGACGCTGGAACTGGACAACCTGATGTCGCAAGCCGTCGTCACCATGTCGTCCGCCGAAAACCGCAAGGAATCGCGCGGCGCCCATGCGCACGAGGACTATCCCGATCGCAACGATGCGGAATGGATGAAGCACACCGCCGCCTGGTTCACCGGCTGGGGCGGCAGCGGCGGCGAAGTGAAGATCGATTATCGCCCGGTGCACGAATACACGCTGACAGATGATATCAAGTATATCGAGCCGAAGAAGCGGGTGTATTGATTGACAGGTCGCGCCTCCGCCAGTTCGTGAAGAAGGAACTGTCGGAAGCCGCGCGACTTGAACGGACCGGAAATCCGGCGCACGCCTTTGCTCATCTGGAGCGGGCGCATATCCTCAGTCAGTATGACACGTCTGATCACGTAGGTGTGCATATGGCTATGCTTCACTGGGGCTGGCGTCGGGGTGATTTTCGCGAAGTCCTTGGGCAAGTCACCCGCATCGTAGGCGCGGCCACCAAGACCGCTTTTGGCTGGGTACCGACGGGCAATACCGGTGGGGCGGATGTAAGCCCGTTTCGAACCATGAATTTGCCGGACGACCTCGCCGCGATAATCGCGAGCGCGCGGCGATAATCATTGGTTTGCTGTTGGATGCTCTGGGTATAGTTTCCGGCTCATGACATTTCGAATCAGCATCTGCCTCGCCCTTGGCGCGGCCGCCTTCGCCGCTCCCTCCGCAGCGCAGCTTTCGCCTGCCGAACAGACTATCATCACTACCGTAGATGCGGGTTTCGAGGAAAACGTGGCGCTTTTGGAGGCGATTACAAACGTCAATTCGGGAACGCACAACCATGAGGGCGTGCGCCAAGTCGGGCAGATGCTTGTCCCCGAATTCGAGGCATTGGGCTTCGATGTGGAATGGATCGCGCAGGATCATGTGAACCGTGCCGGCCACCTGTTTGCGCGGCGAGAGGGCGATCCCGCCAGCACCCGCATCCTGGTGATCGGCCATATCGACACCGTGTTCGAGCCGGACACCCCGTTCCAGCAATTCGTGCGTCATACCGAAGATGGGAGTGACACCGCCACAGGCCCCGGTGTGGTGGACGACAAGGGCGGCATAATCGTGATCTTGTCGGCCCTGCGCGCCATGCAGGCGGCGGGTACGCTGGAAGGCGCCAACATTGTCGTTGCACTTACAGGTGACGAGGAAGACGCGGGCTTTCCCATCGACCAATCGCGCGAACACCTGATTGAGGCAGGCCAGTGGGCCGACGTGGCCTTGGGCTTTGAAGGGCTCTCGGTGGTGGACGGGCAGGATCTGGGCGTGGTTGCGCGCCGTTCCTCCAACAGCTGGACGCTGACCACCACGGGTCGCACCGGCCATTCTTCCGGCATTTTCAGCGAAGGTGCGGGCTATGGCGCGATTTATGAAATGGCGCGTATCCTCGATGCCTTCCGCACGGAATTGCCTGAGGAAAACCTCACCTATAATGTCGGCTTCATGGCCGGTGGAACTCCGGCGCAGCTGGGAGACGATAATCTTTCGGCCAGTGCAACGGGCAAGACCAACGTTATCGCTTCCGAAGCCGTGGCGCGAGGTGATCTGCGCACACTGTCGCAAGCGCAGACCGACCGCGCGGTGGTCGCGATGCAGGCCATCGTGGATGCAAACCTGCCGGGCACCGATGCCGAAATCGAATTTGCCTTCCGCTATCCGCCCATGTCTCCCAGCGAGGGAAATGCGGCGCTTCTCGATAGGCTCAATGCCATTAATGCCGATATGGGCCTGCCCGAAATGGGCGTGTTCCCACCCGCAAGGCGCGGGGCTGCGGATATCAGCTTCGTCGCGCCATACACCGATGGGCTGGCGGGCATGGGGCCGGATGGTTCGGGTAGCCATGCCGTAGGCGAGAGCGTCGATCTGCGCAGTTTGACCCGCCAGTCGCAGCGTGCAGCTATCCTGATGGGTAGACTGGCGCAGGAGACGCCCGCGCGGGAGTGATTTTCCTACTGCGAGCGCAGCAACTTAGCGCGGCAATGCTCTTTCGCATCGTCAGCCCGCTGAGGCCAAGCGCCATGTGTCAACTTCGATACAGGGGCGCCAGTGAGCGCATTTCCGGCAATTTCATCGTCACGATGCAGTCGTAGAGGTGTCAACTTCGTCAGGTCTGGGCGTGATAGTTTCTTCATCCACCACTCGCGCTTCGACAATCTCAACCGGCTCTGCCAGCATCTGGCCGCGCATCCAGCCTTCGCCCTTGTCCGGGTCTACGGGAGCCGCGTGAATGGCTTCCACCACGTCCATGCCATCGATGACATAGCCGAACACGGCATAGCCATTACGCCACACCGGGTCATCCGCATCGGGCTTTGCATCAAGGCCGATCTGGTCGCCCACCATGATCGAGAAATCGCCATTTGCCGTGCCCGGCTCCCCCATCGCCATGGATAGCGCGCCGCGTGTGTGACTCAGGCCGGTTTGGCTGGTCGGTTCGTGTTCGATACCCGGCAATACGCGGTCCGGGTCCCACTGCGTGCCGCCCTGGATCAGGCCGTTGGGCTGATCGCCCCAGTCCACCGGCATGGCGCGGTAGAACACTGTGCCGTCGAACCGGTCCTCCTCAACGTAGCGCAGGAAGTTGCCCGCAGTGATGGGAGCGCGCTGCGTCTCAAGCGCGATCACGATGTCGCCCATGGTGGTTTCCAGCACCACGCCGGTAGTCTCGTATTTCAAGGGAGGGGAAGGGGCGGCCAAGTCCTGCGCCAAAGCCGGAGCGGCACTGGCGGACATGGATATGACGGCAGAGAAGGCGAATCGTTTTAGCATGATCCTATTCTGCCTGTTGCACTCGAATTCACCAAGCATTCAGTTCGTCGCTCACAATACACGTTTCATCGCGGAAGTAGGGAGAATAAGACGATGAGACGAGAGCGCAGCCCAGGCATGAAGCTTACCTTGGCCGGACTGATTGCAGCGGTACTGATCGTGCCGCTGCTGATGGTCTACGCGTTGATCTACGATCGTGAGAGCCAGTCCGAACAGGCGCAGGCGCAGATCACGCGGGGGTGGGGCGGTCCGCAGGTTATAACCGGTCCCATGCTCGTCATTCCATTCCTGTCCCAATCGGTGGACGCCGAAACGGTCGATGGCGTGGTGACGGAGCGGCGGCGACAGGTGCGCCGCGAACTGTTCGTTTCTCCGCTGGAACAGGCCATCGAAACCCGGCTCGATCCCGACCGCAAGGGGTATGCCATATACCAGAGCGTGGTCTATTCCGGCGCGCTGGGAGGCACCGCCAGATTCATGCTCACCAGCGAGCTGGATCGCCTCGATATCATTCGTGATCAGCTCCTGCTCGATGAGGCGGAACTGCGCTTTGGCGTTTCCGACACGCGCGGCCTCTCTGACGGTGCGAGCGTATCTGCGGGAGGAGAGACGCTGGAACTCAGTCCCGGCAACGGCCCCATGGCCACGAACGGGGCGGGCTTCTCCGCTGCTGTATCCACATGGGATGGCGAAGGCGCGCTGGATGTGCGGTGGAGCTATGGCCTGCGCGGTACGCGGTCGCTCTCCGTGGTGCCGCGTGGGGGAGAAACCCAGTGGACCGTCACTTCGCCTTGGCCGCACCCCAGTTTTACAGGCAACTACCTGCCGGAACCATCGCAGACGGAAACCACGGACGAAGGCTTCGCCGCCGTCTACCCCGGTATCACCAATCTAGCCCTGGGCGCAGGATTGCTCTTTGTCACCGATACGACGGCAAGCCAGCCGGTATCGGCAGATACACCAGGCAGTGTTGCGACCATCCAAATGGCCACGATCAGCCTCGTCGATCCTGTCGATCTCTACAGCCAGGTGGATCGCGCCGTGAAGTACGGCTTCCTCTTCATCGGCTTCACCTTCGCCGCCCTGCTGATGTTCGACATCGTTGGCGGCGCGCGCGTGGCTGCTGCGGAATACCTGCTGACCGGGGCGGGGCTGGTGCTGTTCTTCGTGATGCTGCTGGCCTTTGCAGAGGTGATCGGCTTTGCAATGGCCTATCTTGTTGCAGCCGCTGCCATCATCGGATTGCTGACTGCCTACAGCGCTGCAATGCTCGGCACATGGCGCCGCGCAGGCTTTATCGGCACGATGCTGGCCGCGCTTTACGCCGTGCTCTATGTCTTGCTGAACGAGGAAACCTATTCACTGGTGATCGGATCGCTGCTGCTGTTCGCGGCACTGGCGGGCATCATGTATGCAACGCGCAACGTGGACTGGTCATCTGTGGGCCGAAACGAGGACGAGGATATAGCCTGACGTTGGACGCGAAGTATCGGGGCCGCATCAGACTATGTCGCAGATCAGGCCCAGTTGCTTCGCCTCTTCACAGCCGATGTACCAGTTTTCCGGGGCGCGATTCTGTACCTCTTCGAAAGTGACATTGCTGCCTTCCACGATATCGCGGAAGCCCTGCTCCTCGATATCGATGGAATGCTCGATCTCGTTGAGTGCGGCGTGAAGCTGGTCGGTGCAGCTTTTCAGCGGACCTGAAAGGTTGATCGTCCGGGTAATCTGCCGCTCGTGTATCAGCAGGCTGCTATTCTTCGTCATGTAGCGATAGCTGACAGGAAAGCCCGCCATGAAAGTGGCACCGGCGGAATAGACGGCGGACTTGCCGAGAAAGTAGATCTCGCGTCCCGGCTCGCGCAGCAGGCGGACATCGTCTGCCATGGTGCGCGCGACTTCGGGATTGCCGCCAAGTGTGGTGATGGCAATCACAAGCGGCCCTTCCGTCGGGGCAGCCGCCAACTGATCGCGAAACTCGGCATACATCGCTTCGTCGACGCTGCCGATCAGGCGCAGTTGCGGGCTGGTGCGGACGGTCTGGCTTTCGCTTTTCGTATTCATGCCCCTGCAACCCACAGCCCCGTCGGCTGTTCCAGTTACCATCGCAAGAGGCGGGGACCAAGCAGCCAGCCAATCGCGGCCATGGCAAGGATCGGCAGGCAATAGAACACCGCCATGTAGACCATACCGCGCTCGGGGCAGTAGGGTGAATAGGCCGTCATCGCCACGGCCCCGCCGAACAATCCCGCCGCAAATCCGGCGCGGCTTGGCCTGACAGGTGCGAGCGAGCGTGTCGCTATGATTGCACCGGCAAATGCAATCGGGCTCATCAGGGCCATCGCTATCAGGCAGCGTCGCCATGTTTCGCCGGGGAAAGACTGCTGGCCGATCAACAGATCCAGCACCAGTAAGGCGGCAACCAGCACGAAGGGCACCGTCAGTGTCGCCAGCGTTCCACTGGTGGACCTGCCAGGTCTGCCCATGAACCACAGGGCAAACCCGCTAAGCAACAACAGCGCGATGGAGAAACCCCACTTCAGGAAAATCGGACTGAGACCGTCGGTGTTCACGCTGGCGAATGGCGAATCGAACGCAAGGATCACGATCGCGGCACAGATCGTGGCCGCGCCCGCCATGGGGGCAACGAAGCGCGCAATGGAGCCTGTGCGCGGTGCAGCGCCGTCAGTCGCCAGTCGGTCGATAAGAGAGTCCGTCTTGCTCATATACGATCCTTGTCCGCAATTTCTCTTAGCCGGGCCATGCCGCGATGGACGCGCAGTTTCATTGCCGAGACACCCACGCCCAGACGCTCTCCCGCTTCGCGGTTTGTCAAACCTTCGATATGAGTCAGCCGGATGGCCTGGGCTTGCGCATCGGGCAGCTTTTCCAGCAGGGTTTCGATATCGGTCGCCGCCAATGTTTCTGGCGCAACGGCCATATCCGCTTCATCGTCCAGATCGATGGGGCTGCGACCACGCTTGCGCCAATGGTCAATCAGCTTGTAGTTGGCGATAGCGTACATCCACGGAGCTACGGGACGCCCCGGATCGAGCGTGTGGCGCTTTTGATGAACGGCGATCAGGCATTCCTGCACCAGATCCTCCACTTCGCTATCGACGCCGATCTTCCTGGCCAGCATGGCGCGGACGCGCTGCGCGGCCTGGGCAAGGAATTGCCGGTATGCCACGGAATCCCCGTCGCGCGCCGTGGCCATAAGTTGGTCCAGCATATCGATCGAGGTATTCGCCTGACTGTCCATTCGTGCCATCACTGCCAGAGGTTACACGGATTTGCGCCGAGGCCCATCCCTTCGCGTAATGGCGGCTGGTTCCGAGCGCGACGCTTGCGTTCACCAGGTATTCAGATTACAAGCGTAATCGTAAAGCCTACAAACGTAATCGTCAGGGAGGACGGTGTGGTTGCGAGGACCAATGCAAGCCAGAGCGGCGCGAGCGTGGAGCGCATCAGCGATGCCGAGCATGCGGTGATGGAAGCGCTGTGGAAGCGCAGCCCCCAGACCGCCGCCGAAGTGTGTGAAAGGGTGTGCAAGGATCGCGACTGGTCGATACCCACGGTCAAGACCCTACTCTCACGACTCGTGCAAAAAGGCGCGCTGGCAACCCAGCCTGACGGACGCCGTTTCCTGTACACACCGCTGATTGCCCGCTCCGCCTACGTCGGCGGGGAATCGCGGCGCCTTGTCGATCGACTTTTCGGCGGGCGCGCGGCGCCGCTGTTCGCCCATCTGGCCGAATCCGAGGCGTTGAGCGCGGATGACATTGCCGAAATCGAGAGCATCCTGCGGGAGTTGAAGAGATGAACGGGGCAAGTAGCGTTGGTCTGGCAGACTGGATGGTCGATACCTTTATTTACACCAGCCTGCTGATCGCGCTGGTGCTGCTGGTTCGCCGACCGGTGTCCCGCTGGTGCGGGCCGCAGGTGGCCTATGCGCTGTGGACGCTGCCATTCCTGCGGTTCGTCATGCCGCCCATCGTGCTGCCCGCGTGGATGGCACCTGTCGAAGCGCCTGCTTCGGCACCTGTTGCACAGCCGGTGATGATCATGATTTCCGATCCGGCTCAAACCGCGTCAAGCGCTACGGAAACCGTCGTCGCTCCGATGGTGGGCCTTGCTGTAACGCACCTGCTGCTGCCGCTTTGGGTAGGTGGCGCGCTGATATTCATCGGCTGGCGTATTCGCGATTACGTGCAGATGCGCCGTCAATTGCTGGAAGACAGTGTTCCTGTAGGGGATGCGGGCAAGGTGCGGCTGGTGGAAACGCCCGCTGTTACCGGCCCCGTGGCTTTCGGCATTGCCGACAAGGTGGTGGCCCTGCCGCCTGCCTTCATGGCCTATCACGACATAAAGGCCCGCGACATGGCGATTGCGCATGAGCTTGCGCACCATCGCGGCCACGATCTCGTTGCCAACCTGGCGGCGCAGCCGCTGTTGGCCTTGCACTGGTTCAATCCGCTCGCCTGGTGGGGCTGGAGAGCGATGCGCAGGGATCAGGAGGCAGCGTGCGATGCGCGCGTCGTCGCTGGCCGTGCGCGGTCTGAACGGGCTGCCTATGCGCGGGTGATCGCCAGCTTTGCTGCGGGTGAACCCCTTGCCCTGGCGGCTCCCATGGCTTGTCCGGTGCTTGGCGAGAAATCGATCATCCATCGTTTGAGGAGCCTCACCATGTCCGATATTTCATCCGGCCGCCGCCGTCTTGGCATCGCCGCCATCACCACCACTGCTCTGGCCCTGCCGTTGACGGCATCCATCACCTATGCGCAGGCCGACGCACCGTTACCGCCCGAAGCGCCGACGGCTCCACAGTCGCCGGAACCTCCGTTACCGCCCGAAGCACCCGAGCCGCCACTGCCACCCGCAGCACCGGCTATCGAGGGAGAAGACGAGCACATCATCATTGAGATTGATGACGAAACGGGCGAGCGGCGCGTCATCCGCCGTCACAACGTCCGCGAAGGTTCCGAGCATCACGATGAAGAGATCGAGGCAATGGTGGAGCGGCTGGAAGCCGAAATGGAGCGCCGGGAGGCCGAGATCGAGATGGTTGTGAGGCGTGCGCAGGAACGGGCGCAGGAACGGGCGCAGGAAGCTGCAAACGGAGCAGAGCGTGCGTCGGAACGCGCTGCCCATACACGGGCCATGGTGGCCAGCCTGGGTGAAGAGTTCGACTGCGATAGTGCCAATGGAAATCGCGTGATCGAGCGTGATCTGGGCAACGGGCGCAAGGCGACAATCATCTGCGAAACCGAAAACTACGAACGCATCGCTCACGAAAGCGCCAAGATCTCGATGGAAGCCGCGATCGTAGGGCTTCGCGCTGCAATGGAGGCGCTTCGCGATAACGAGATCATACCCGCAGGCGAGCGTGTAGAAGCCTTACGGGAAATGCGCGGTGCTATTCGCGAACTAGAGAGCGAAACGCGCAACCTGCGCCGGACGCAGGCCAGTTTGGGCATGCAACTGCGATCCGCGCCCCATCCCCGCGGGTCAACCGTCGCCGTGCGTTGGCAGGGGCGAATGGTCTCTCCGGTTCAGGCAATTTCACCCGTCAGAGTGGAAATTTCCGCTCCTTCGACAGATGAAGACTGCGAGTCCGATAAGGTGCAGGCCGCGATTACGACCCGCGCCTGAGCGATCCACCTCGATCAATCGACGGGCTGGACGACGGGACGCGATACGAAGCGCGTTCCGTCTTCGCCCATCACTTCACGCTGTTCGGGCACGGCGGGTACCAGCGATTCGCCCTGCTCCATGGCTACCCGCATCTCGGTCGGCAGGGGCCGCGCTGGATAGGGGCAGTCGCGCGCTTCGCCCAAACCCTTGAGGTAGGATCGGCGCATCAGTCCCGCAGCGATTGCCTGACGGAACTTCTCCTCGTGATCGTTCGCTCCTGAAATCTCGCGGATGATGCCACGAAACGGGATGAACATGCCGACCGCGCTTTGCGCCACGCCGGTTACCGACAGGCGGCCTTCTTCGTCGGGCTGGGTATCCACGTCGTCGCCCAGTACAGCATCCAGATCCCCGATTCCGCGCAGGATGTTGGCGCAGTCTTCCATGCCTTCATTGGCATAAGGATTTTCCCTCGCCCAGATCAGGATCGTGGGGATGGGGTCACGCGTCAGGTTGAGATCGCTCAGCGGCGTCATGGCCACATCGGCCACGTTCGGCGTACGGTCGGTCACATCGTCCTGCGCGCTGGCGGGTATGGCCAATGCGAGAATGGGCAGGGCAAGCAAATATCGAAATTGTGTCATCATCAGGTCCGTAAATAGGTGGCATCGCACTGTTCGTCGTCGCTTGTGCGCATGCCCAGTTGCAGCGCGTCCATGCGTTGCTGGCTGGTGCCGTGGGTGAAATTGTCGGGGCTGACGCGCCCCTGTGTTAGCGTGTCGTCGCCGATGGCGGCAGCGGCGTTCATGCCTTCCTCGAAATCGCCGGGTTCGATGGCGTTGCGATTGCGGCCCGCCCATACGCCGGCATAGCAGTCGGCGTGCAGTTCCATGCGCACCTGCAACTGGTTCTGCATGCGCGGGTTCTGCTGCTGCGCGCTGCGAATCTGGTCGGATACGCCGGTGATGGTCTGCACGTGATGGCCATATTCATGCGCCACTACGTAAAGCCGCGCGAAATCGCCGCCTTCGCCCGCCATCTGCGCGAGCTGGTCGAAGAAGGCGACATCGATATACATCCGTTCGTCCGCCGGGCAGTAGAACGGCCCCATGCCTACAGAACCCGTGCCGCAGCCGGTGCTGAACTGCTGCGCGGTGGCAAAGCGCAGGCCGGGACCACGGAACTGGCCGCCATAGCCTTCCTCGGCGAAGCGCGCGGCCCATGTCTCGTTGAGGGAGGTGAGCGCGTTGCAGCTTTCGCGGGCATATTCGTTGGAGGAGCAGAGGGCCGCCTCGTCCTCGTTCGCGGGCGCGGATTGTATCTGGCCCTGGCCCTGCTGCATCCCCTCCACCGTAGCGGCGGTCTGCATCGGGTCGAGGCCGAAGACGAAATAGCCGATCGCAGCGATGACGATGGTGCCGCAGCCCAGTCCGCCAGCCTTGCCCATGCCGCCACGTCCGCCGGTGGTGCCCACATCGATCTTGCTGGTATCGAACGGATTAAGTCTCATTAAGCGCCCTTCCGCGGCGTTGCATGTTGTCATCGCCGTTGTGTTCACCGTGCCATCGTGTTTACGGCAAGGCGATATATCGGCAATTCAATTGTATGGAGACACGAATGTTCCTCAAAGGCAAGCGCGCACTGATCACCGGTTCGACTTCGGGCATTGGCCTGGCCATCGCCCGCGCCTTGCAGGCAGAGGGTGCGGACGTCGTGCTGAACGGCTTTGGCGACGAGGCAGAGATCGCCAAACTGTGCGAGGAACTGGACGCCAGCCATTCCGGCGCGGACCTGACCGATGCCAGCGCGATAGAGAGCATGATGGCCGATGCCGGCGGGATAGACATTCTGGTCAACAACGCGGGCATGCAGCACGTCGCCCCGGTGGAGGAGTTCCCGGTGGAGAAGTGGAACCAGATCATTGCGCTGAACCTTTCGGCTGCCTTCCACACCTGCCGCCTTGCCGTGCCGCACATGAAGGAGGCGGGCTGGGGCCGCATCATCAACACCGCCAGCGCGCATTCCACCACAGCCAGCCCCTTCAAGGCGGCCTACGTCAGCGCCAAGCACGGTATCGCAGGCCTTACGAAGACCATCGCGCTGGAACTGGCGGAACAGAACATCACCGCCAATTGCATCTCGCCCGGCTACGTCTGGACCCCGCTGGTGGAAAGCCAGATCCCCGACACGATGAAAAGCCGTGGGCTGACGCGCGAGGAAGTGATCAACGACGTGTTGCTGGAACGTCAGCCAAGCAAGAAGTTCGCCCAACCGGATGAGGTGGCCGCGCTGGCCGTGTTCCTCTGCCGCGACGTGGCACAGAATATCACCGGCGCGAATTACGAGATCGATGGGGGCTGGACGGCGCAGTAGAAGGCTGCTTTCGGAGAGTAACTTAGGTGGCGACGGTAAGAACATATCTGTTCGATAGGTATTTCGAACTGCTCATTCTTTTGGCAATGTGCTGCTAATTGGCAGGCTTGAGTATTTACGAGCTGGTCTCGACCGGCACTCTTGATCTCCAGGCGGTAACAGCCACACTCCGCAGGATACCGATGTGGCTAGTATACTCTGGCGGTTGGCTAGGTTTAGCGATTTTTCTGAGAACCTTCTTCTTGCCAGCACTCTCTGCTGTCCTGAGAGGCTATCTTTTTAAGATTTCGGACAACTCATTATGTATAGCCGGGACTTGGATCGACCGAAGCGAAATTTGTTCTTTCAAATGGAGCCATTGGACAGGTGATCTGCTTCTCATTACCTCGAACGAAAATTTCTCAGTTAACCCTCGTCTTAATCGAAATGGAAAAGCCGCGATTTCACTTTTTTTGGGTGATATTCGCCAAGATTTCTAACGCCTGATTCTCCGGGCTAAGACAAAGCGCACCCCACCCCCTAGCGATTGTCACACAGTGCGTTTACATGGGCCGCCACGAATCACCCGACCTATGAAGTGGCGCCCCCTATGGAAATCCGCACCGGCCTGACTTTCGATGACGTGCTATTGCAGCCCGCCGAAAGCAATATCCTGCCCTCGCAGGCCAGCACCAAGACGCAGCTGACCCGTGAGATCGGCCTCAATATCCCGATCATCTCGTCCGCGATGGACACGGTGACCGAGTCCGAAATGGCTATCGTGTTGGCGCAGCTGGGCGGGCTGGGCGTGCTGCATCGCAATCTCACCATTGACGAACAATGTGCTGCCGTGCGCCGCGTGAAGCGGTTTGAAAGCGGCATGGTGGTAAACCCCATCACCATCACCCCCGATTCCACGCTGGGCGATGCGCAGGCGTTGATGGATCGTCACAATATCAGCGGCATTCCTGTCACCGCGCACGATGGCAAGCTGGTGGGCATCCTCACCAACCGCGACGTGCGTTTTGCCGACAATCCCGGCCAGCCGGTGAAGGAACTGATGACGAGCGAGAATCTCGCCACTGTCAGCGAAGGCGTGACGCAGGAGCAGGCGCGCAAGATCCTGCATCAGCGCCGCATTGAAAAGCTGCTGGTGGTCGACAGTGCAAATCGCTGCGTGGGCCTGATTACCGTCAAGGATATCGAGAAGGCCGTGCTCAACCCCGATGCCACGAAGGACAAGGGCGGCCGCCTGCGCGTTGCCGCTGCCACCACCGTGGGCGACAAGGGTTTCGAGCGGACAGAAGCACTGGTGGATGCCGAGTGCGACGTGATCATCATCGACACCGCCCATGGCCATAACCAGGCCGTGGGCGAGGCGGTGGACCGGGTGAAAAAGCTTTCCAACTCGGTGCAGGTGATCGCGGGCAATATCGCCACGGCCGATGCGGCGAAATCGCTGATCGATTCAGGTGCGGACGCGGTGAAGGTGGGTATCGGGCCCGGCTCCATCTGCACGACGCGCATTGTGGCGGGCGTGGGTGTGCCGCAGCTTACCGCGATCATGGATGCCGCAGGGGCCGCTGGCGATGTGCCGGTGATTGCCGATGGCGGTCTGCGCACCAGTGGTGACGCGGCAAAGGCGCTGGCCGCCGGTGCCTCCACCGTAATGATCGGCAGCCTGCTGGCCGGCACGGAAGAAGCGCCGGGCGAGACGTTCCTCTACCAGGGCCGCAGCTACAAATCCTATCGCGGCATGGGTAGCGTGTCTGCAATGGCGCGTGGCAGTGCGGATCGGTATTTCCAGCAGGATATCAAGGACCAGATGAAACTGGTGCCCGAAGGTATCGAAGGCCAGGTGCCCTACAAGGGCCCTGCGCGCGATATCATCCATCAGCTGGTGGGAGGCATCAAGGCGGCCATGGGCTACACCGGCAGCGCAACGATTGCCGATCTGAAGACCAACGCCAACTTCATCCGCATCACCAACGCAGGCCTTTCGGAAAGCCACGTGCACGATGTCAGCATCACGCGCGAGGCTCCGAACTACCCGACGCGCTAGGCGGGCGCGTGGGCCGCGACTTTCCTACTTCGGCCAGCGGGTGGAGTCTTCAGACCATGGAAGCGACTACATCGTCTGAATCGGCCGGGTCTGCGAAAAGTCACACGTTCTCCAACAGGATTGTAACGCAACCCTTTGGAGAGGCAGCAGAATTTCGGAACGCGAAGTTTAACAAACGGGGCGATCAACGTTCCATATCGGAGCAACCATGACCCCCGCAGCACGTATCCAGGCCGCTATCGAGATACTCGATAGCATCATCGAAGCCGCGAAGAACAACGGCCCTCCGGCAGACAGGTTGGTGGCGGACTGGTTCAAGAACCATCGTTTTGCCGGATCGAAGGACAAGCGCGCCATTCGCGAACACGTGTATGACGCGATCCGCGCTTGCGGCCCCGTGCCTGCCACGGGTCGCCGGGCGATGCTGGGGCTGGTGCAGGAACAGCCTGACTTGCGCGAACTGTTCAACGGCGAAGGTTATGGCCCGCCCAAGATCGGCAAGAACGAACAACCGGCGGACGGCGGCATTGCGCCCGAATGGCTGGAAGATCGCCTGATCGGCTCGGGTATTGGACAGGCTCAAGCCGAAGCGCTGCTGTCGCGCGCGCCGCTGGATGTGCGGATCAACCGGCTGAAGGTGGGTGCAGACCTCGCCGATTTGCCCAAAGCGGGAGAGAAGCTGGCCCTGGAGGCTGCCCTGCGCTTTCCGTCGGGCACGCAGCTATCGAATTGGGATGCTTACGAGCAGGGTCTGATCGAGGTTCAGGATCTGGGCAGTCAGGTTGCTTGTTCTGCCGTCGGCGCGCAGCCGGGGGAAACAGTGATTGACCTGTGCGCAGGGGCGGGCGGCAAGACGCTGGCGCTGGCGGCTGCGATGGTAAACGAGGGCTCGCTGATAGCCGCCGATACCGACAAGCGCCGCCTATCCCAGCTTGGCCCGCGCGCGGAGCGTGCAGGGGCGCAGGTGGCCGAGACCGTGCTTCTCGATCCGGGCCGCGAGATGGAGGCGCTTTCTGCCTGGCAGGGCGCGGCGGATCGCGTGCTGGTCGATGCGCCATGCTCGGGCACGGGCACCTGGCGCCGCAATCCGGAAGCGCGCTGGCGCCTGTCTGCAGCCGAGTTGTCGCGGTTGACGCAGCTTCAGGCGCGCTTGCTGGATATCGCCGCGCAACTGGTGAAACCGGGCGGGTCCATCACCTATGTCACCTGTTCTTTGCTGGACGAGGAGGGGGCAGGGCAAGTCGCCGCGTTCCTATCCGATCACGCGGATTGGCAGGCAGAAACGCTCGACCTGCCTCTGGGAACCCAAAGAGGGCCGGGAATGCGTCTTACCCCGTCCCGCGACGGAACGGACGGATTTTTCATCGCACGTATATCTAAGGCGTGTTAACATCTGAGTGAAATGGACGCTTACAACCCATCTTTATCGTCCAATCTCAAGGAGTACGCCATGCGTTTCGGACCTGTCGCCGCCGCCCTTTCTCTCGCCCTGGCATTGCAGGCGAGCATCGGGATCGCAGGCGAATACGAGGTCGATCCGCGGGCACAGGCGCTGGTAGCCGAAGGGCAGGCAGCGCTGGAAATGGGCGATACGCAAACCGCTATCGACGCTTTCGAGGCCGCGTTGGCGGTCGATCCCGGCTATACCGGCGTTTACATCGAACTGGCTGATGCTGCGCGTGTCGAAGGGCTGCAGGGCAAGGCGATCCATTATTATCGCGAGGCGCAGGAACGCGATCCGGAGAATCTCGCCGCCATCACGGGCGAGGGAGAAGCGCTGGTAGAGAAGGGCGCGTTGACCGCCGCTCGCGAGAACCTCTGTCTCTTATACACATCTCCGAGCCCACGAGACTAGGCATGATCTCGT
>OJBY01000386.1_pt1 | contig 24373 bp, 19 predicted proteins | sample 1591731 | NCBI WGS metagenome assembly OJBY01 (sample SAMN05416837, study PRJEB24817) | seawater metagenome | isolation source: Sea water | place: Canada:Atlantic | collected 2013-07
TCTACACTATCCTCTTCGTCGGCAGCGTCAGATGTGTATAAGAGACAGATGATAGCCCATGCTAAAGCCGGTGATCATATCGTGGTCACCTCGGCTACTAACACGGTACTGGTCAGCGCGATCGTGGATAAAGTCGTGGAGCTAGCGGGTGGTAACGTAAAACTCAAAACGCCGGACGTGCTCGGCACGGTGCTTGAGCACGACGGCAATGCGTTTACCGGTCAGATCGATGGGACGCCAAACTTTCAGGCGGGTAAGCTGGTTAACCTAAAACGCTTTATCGCAGACAGTGATCTGCGCTTTGCCAAAAGCGTCGCCTACTCTGACTCCTTCAACGATTTACCGCTGCTTGAGTTTGCTGACACCGCCTATGCGGTCACACCCGATGCCCGCTTGCGCGCCGAAGCTGAGTCGCGCGGATGGGCGATACTCGAGTGGGGCATGAGCACTTAAGGTGTGTTTTTGATACCTTAAGGGAAATTTAATTTAACTCAAAAATATCCCCGCGCTTTAAGCTTGATTTAGCTTTGCTAGCGGGGGCATTTTATAGATAGGACAACACCATGGAACTGGCACCCTACCAACAACACGCGACCGACTTAACCGAGCGACTTTCCTCCTTACGGGGGTATCTTTGACGAGGCTGAAAAGCGTGAGCGCTTGGAGGAGGTTCTGCGGGAGCTTGAAAACCCCGATATCTGGAACGATCCTAAGGCGGCGCAGGAGTTTGCCAAAGAAAAGGGGCGCTTAGAGGCGACTCTCGGTAGCATCGATGCTGTGGATGCGGGGTTGGAGGACGTCGCGGTGAGCCTTGAGTTTGCAAGCGAAGAAGACGATGAGTCCTTTGCAAAAGAGGCAGAGGCGCTTCTAGCGAAGCTTGAGAAAACCGTAGCCGACCTTGAGTTTCGGCGCATGTTCAGCGGCAAGATGGACGATAAAAACTGCTACCTCGATATCCAGGCCGGTTCAGGTGGCACCGAGGCGCAGGACTGGGCGGAAATGCTGCTGCGCATGTACTTGCGCTTTTGTGACTCGCACGGGTTTAAAGCTGAGCTCATGGAGGTGTCAGCCGGTGACGTCGCTGGGATCAAGAGTGCGACCGTGAAAATCGAGGGCGAGTACGCTTTTGGCTGGATGCGCACCGAAACTGGCGTGCACCGCTTGGTCAGAAAGTCTCCCTTTGACTCAGGTAACCGCCGCCACACCAGCTTTAGCGCGGTGTTTGCCTCCCCTGAGATCGACGACGATATCGAGATCGACATGAACCCGGCCGATCTGCGCGTGGACACCTACCGCTCAAGTGGCGCGGGTGGTCAGCACGTGAACACCACTGACTCGGCGGTGCGGATCACCCACGTGCCCACCGGGACGGTGGCGGCCTGTCAGAACGAGCGCTCTCAGCACGCCAACAAAGACACTGCGATGAAGATGTTGAAAGCGCGCTTGTATGAGCTTGAGATGAAAAAGCGCTCCGAGGAAGCTCAAGCGGTTGAGGACTCCAAGTCCGATATCGGATGGGGATCGCAGATCCGCTCATACGTACTCGATGACTCGCGGATTAAAGATCTGCGCACCTCGGTTGAAACCTCTAACACCGGCGCGGTGCTGGATGGGGCGCTGTCGCCCTTTATCGAGGCGAGTTTGAAAGCGGGTCTATAAAACTGTGACTCTGGTTTTAGCCTGCAACTTTGCGCGGGCTTTGATCTTTAAATAAACTGAAAAATGCCCCCGATCGATGCTTGAATCCCAAGTTATCGATCGGGGGCATTTTGCGTATGTCGCTCCAAATCCCAACAAATCCCAGACGAATCAGTAAATGTCGAGCCGCTAAAGTGAGTTTTCGGCGCAGGGATGCGCGCCGCGATCAGCACTTTAGGGGCAAACAGGGCGGGCTTATGAAAGAAACGATACACGTAAAGGTGCGCTGGGTGATCTACTTTGCGGTGTTTGTGGTGCTGGCAAGCGTGGTGGGGCTGGCGCTTGGGATCTGGGCGTACACCAGTTTAAGCATCGATGTGCCGGTGGAGGATAAGCCCTTTAAAATCAGCCTTCTTAAACCCTTTGATGCCAAGATACAAGTTAACAAGCCTCTGGCTGCTCAGATCGAAGGGACGCTAGATGCTGAGATACCGCTCAAAGCGACGCTAGATGTGCCCTTTGAGCAGACGCTGCATCCGCGGATCTTTATGGACACTTATGCCCCCGTCAAGATGACGGTGCCGGTCAAACAGGATCTAAAGATCGACCAGATGCTACCGGTCGATACTAAAGTTAAGATCCAATTTTTAGGCAACTGGATCGAGGTGCCGCTCAAAGGCGAGATCCCAATTCGCATGACGGTGCCGCTTGATCTAAAAGTCCCGGTTGATCAGGACGTGCTGCTTAAGTTTGATGCAGAAGTGGAGACGCGCTTTTTGGAGCGGGTCAAGCTGCCGATAGATCAGACGATTCAATCGAAGATCCAAGTGGCAGGTCAGGTTAGTGTGCCGCTGCAAGAGGACCTGGATACGACAGTGAAAGTCAGCGAGCCGATGGATGTGGTGATCACCGAGGGTGAGCTGGATCTGCCGCTGAATACGCTCAGTTTGCATACCAATAAAGAGCCGATCAAGACCAGCGCCATGACCAGTACAAACACGGCAGCTGGCAACCAAGCTGCTGCGAGTAAAACCAATCAGTCGGTCGTTTTAAATCAGCCTCTAAAACAGTCTCAGAGTCAGGCTGCTCAAGCCCAGTCTACTCAAGATAAGCCCGCCCGCGAGCCAGCGCCATGAACCCGTTGTTAGTGATGAGCCTAACGTTGGGACAGACTGTGCAGGCGGGTGCATTTGGCTATATGAGGCTTAAACCGTGATCACTCAGGCACTCACCAAAAAACAGTGGGGCATAGCGATAGCGGCGGCTTTTGTGCTGGTGAGTCTGATCATCGCGATTGGGGTTTGGGTTTTTTTGAACATCACCGCTCAGCTTACGACCGGCTACAGCAAGGTGAAACTCGATATGCCGGATGAGCTCAGCACGCTGACCACCACCCACGGCGATCAGGTGTCGCAGATGAGCGGCAGCATGAACACCGCGATCCCACTGGATGCACCGGTGCAAACCGCGCTGCGTGGGCGCTTTCCGGTGGATTTGAAGTTTCGCACCGACATACCCATGACCATACGGGTGGATCTGGATACGCAGATTCCGATTCAGCAGATACTCACCGTCAACACCACCACCGAGCTGATCTTTGAGAGCAACTTAATCCCGGACATACCGCTGACCATGGACATACCGGTTGATTTTGACGTGCCTTTTAGTATCCATGAGGACTTCGACGTGGTGGCAGACGTCAGTTACGACTCGGACAACACCTTTTATGAGTTCGATGAGTCCTTTAGTGTGCCGGTCAATCAGACGATCAACCCAGTGATCGCCATCGATGATCCGATCCGCATCGTATCGCTTGAGCCCATGCAGGCGAAACTCTACGACATTGAGCGTAAGCTGCCGACCAGTATGGATATCGAGGTGCAGATCCCGCTGAAAAACGCTTATCAAACCCTTGATGTTAAGCCGGGCAAAAAGCCTTAAGTGTTTTTTATATAGGATCTTTAAAGCGAGTCAAATGTCTACGCTGGAGGCACTTCGCAGTGCAAGTTTTGCTGCCGCTAGTTAGGGTTGAGGCGTTTTTGAGGTGCTAGCTGAATAGGGTTTGGCAGTGTTACTGGCTCACCAAGCTGCTGGTTTGAGTCCCTCAAAAGCAGTCTGATCGGCGCTGCTGTAAGCGCTGCTATCGGCGCGGTAACCATGTTCGATAAGCGCCCAATCCTTCAAAGTTTGACTGGTGTTACCCAGCCGCAAATCTGGCGCCAGCTCAAGTAGCGGCACCCAAACAAAGTTGCGCTCTAGGACACCGGCATGGGGAAGGTTGAGACGCGCGGTACTGCGGGTGTAGCCACTCATATATAACAGATCAATATCGAGCGAGCGCTCGCCCCAGTGACGGGTTTTGATGCGGCGCCTGGCTAGCTCTATGTCATGGGTTAGGTCATGAAGCTGCTCAGGAGTCAGGGGTTCACTCAAGCTGATCTCAGCTACCGCGTTTAAAAACTCAGGCTGATCAGCCGGTCCCATCGGCGCGCTGGCATACAGCGCACTTAAGCGCAGCTCGCCAAGCGGCTTAAGCTGCTCAACTGCATAGCGCAGATGATCGATCGGATCGCCCAGCTCGTTGGCTAGGTTGCTACCGAGCCCCAAATAGGCTTTTGGGGCGGGGGACTCAGCATCCAAACCCGGAATCACTGCTCGGCAGCGACTTCTGGAGTTTTACTGGCAATCGGCGCACTTAAGATCTCATCAACCGACAAAGTGTCGATAGAAGTAGGGCGCTTACGGCGCGGTGGTCCGTCATGCTGGCGGCGAGGGGCGCGTTTCTCAAAACTACCCAGATCACTCAAGTCGTCGCTGTGCTCAGGCTCTTGAACCGGAGCAGTTTGAGCAGGTGCACTTTGCTCAGGCGCGGGCTTGGCAGCAGGGGCATTTTTACGGGTCTTGTACGTCTTGCCATAAGCTTTGATCAGTTGTTCGCGCTCAGAGTTGGTCTCAGCCGACTGATAGCGCTCCCACCACTCGCCCATGCCGCCGGTGTCCTCACCAGAGAGCTCGCGCATGAGCAAAAAGTCAAAACCGGCGCGGAAGCGTGGCAATTCAGCAAGAGCAGGGATCTGCTTAGGCTTAGGGTAAGCAAGACGCGGCTGCAGCGACCACACTTCACGGATGAACTGCTCAGCAAAGCGCGGCATCGCAGTGATCTGGCGCTGGGTGTTGATCACCTGGATCGAGGCTTTATCGATCGCTTCAGCCAGCGGCATCTTGGCGCGCAAGGTTTCTAGCTGCTGCTCATAAGAGGGCCAAAGCAGAGCGCAGTAGAAAAATGCCGGGTTGATCGATTTACCGATCTTCAGACGCTCATCGGTGTTGGCAGCGATGCGCTCAACCAAAGGCGTCACGATGTTTTGTGGGTGCACAAACAGGTGATGCTCAGCGTGATAGGTTTTGAGCAGCGGCATAGCAGCCGCAGCAGCGCCTGAGCCAAAGATCTTGAGGGTCTCATCGTACAGACGGTGAGCAGAGACCGACTTTAAGTGTTCCCAGTTGTCTTCAGTGAAGGCAGATTTGACCTCGGCTGAGAGCTCAAAACCCAACTTGGCAGCGAAGCGCAGCGCGCGCAGCAGGCGCACCGGATCTTCGTCGATGCGAACCTGAGTGATGCCCAAAAAGCTGATGCGCTTTTGGTTGATGTCTTCAATCGAGCCACAAAAGTCCAGAACCACATCGTCGATTGGATCGTAGTACAGCGCGTTGATACCAAAGTCACGGCGGATAAAGTCCTGCTCAATCGTGCCCCAGACGTTATCGCGTACCACCATACCCGCGGCGTTGACGCCAGATGCGTGCTTAGGCGGCGCACGGAAAGTCGCCACCTCGATGATCTCACGACCAAAGCGCACGTGAGCCAGCTCAAAGCGCCGCCCGATGATGCGGCACTGACGGCCAAACACTTCTTGGATCTGCTGCGGGGTGGCGTTAGTGACTGCGTCAAAATCTTTGGGCGCAAGGCCCACCAACTGATCACGCACGCCGCCGCCGACGATATAGCAATCAAATCCGGCGTCTTTTAACTCTTCACATACGCTGAGTATGCTTCGGGGCAGGTTAGCTTTTTTGAGGCCCAACTCGCTCCCGCTATAGCTCGTCAACTCGCAGCTGTCTAAGCGGGTTTTTTTGCTTTTGGGTTTAGCGGTTTTGCCCTCGCCCTTTTTCGCTCGGGTTTTCTTGGGAGCAGCGGCAGCGGGCTCATCTGATTGGCTCTTGGCTGACTTGGCAGCGGCTGGAGCGGGCTTGGGGTCGCGCGGTGTTAAGTTTTCGGCGGGCACAGCAAATTTCAGCATGCCTGCCAGGGCGCGGTCAGCGTCGGTAATCTTGGACAATGTCAGGGGTGATCCATAGTTGACAAATTTTGGGCTTAGTCTAGCACAGCATAGGCCAATTGGGGTTGATCTGCCGTCAAGCGCTCATGGCGCCAAGGTTAAACGATCCTTAAACTTTGCGTAGGTTTTATCGCCGATGCCTGAGACTTGGGTTATCTCATCTAAACTGGAAAATGTCCCCACTTGCTCGCGATACGCGATGATCGCGCGCGCCTTGGTTTGGCCGACACCGGGCAAGCTCATCAGCTGGGCCAAGGTTGCGGTATTGGGGTTGATCAGAGCTGATTTGGGAGCAGTGTTTTGCCCGCGAATCTGCGCCAGCGCCTGAGCGGGTGTGGCCGCGCACTGCTTGGCCTGGTTATGCTGGGCTGCGCTGGCAGGCTTTGTGATAGTGAGACACAGGACAATCGCCAAAAGTAGCGTGATCAGCAGTGGGTTAGGTATACGTTTGGATTGAGCTGACTCAGTTGACTGAACTGGTTTGCTTGCTTCGAAATTGCGCAGGCACTTTGAGTTTTCTAGGCTTCGAGCAGCTGGCTTTAGCGCTCGCTTAAAAAAGCGAAAACACTGGTTTGAGCTTATAGATGGGGCATTTATCGCTGCTCCGAAGCGTTCGTTTAACACCGGGCAGTGCTGGTGTGTTGGCGGTAGGCTGCCTCTCCAAATTATCAGCTCATGCGACTTCAAAGCGCTAAAACCACCAGATTGCAGCACCTTGTCAGCCGATCTTTGATCCGATTTTCGCTTTACTGAATTAACCAACTCAGCCACCGCGTTGCCGCTCAGTTTGTTTGATCTCATCCCAAGCGGTTTGCATCTGCTTGAGATCAGCCAGCTCAAGCGAGCTACCTTGAGTATTTAGGTGCCGATCAACCGCGTTCATGCGCCGGTTAAACTTTTGGTTGGCGGCAAAAGTGACTTGCTCTGCATCCAAACCCAGTTTGCGCGCGACATTGACACTGCTGAACAGCACATCGCCCATCTCATCGATCAGGCGCTTGCTCAGCGCATCCTCAAAGCCTTGAGTGCTTGATGAGGACTCACTCTCCGAAAACTTTAGCTGATCAACTTCCGCCTCTAACTCGTCAATCTCCTCGCGCAGTTTGGTGAGGGCTGATTTGGCATCCACCCAGTCAAAACCGATCTTGGAGGCCTGTTGTTGCAGGCTTTGCGCCTGAGATAGGGCGCTTGCTGGTTTGACCTTGAACACGGATTCGATTGGTGCGACAAAGCGCTCGCCACTAGCCTCTGCTAAGGCTAATTTGTGGGCATTTTTAGTTTGCTTCTCTTTAAGTTTGATTTGCTTCCACTGCTGGGCAACTTGCTCGGTGGTTAAGTCGCTCTGATCGCTGAACACGTGCGGGTGGCGACGAATCAGTTTTTCCATGAGCCCGTAGATGATCGCGCCCATATCAAACTCGTCGGTCTCAAGCGCTACTTGCGCATGAAAAACCACCTGAAACAACACGTCTCCCAGCTCATCCTTGATCTCATGCGGGTCGCCGCCCTCTAAAGCTTCCGCCGCCTCATAAGCCTCCTCAAGCAAGTAGGGAGTGAGCGACGCTTTCGTCTGCTGTTGATCCCAAGGGCACTCAGTGCGCAGGCGCTGCATGAGGGTGAGTAGATCGCTGAGTTCACGGCTGGGCTGCATAATTTAAAGGGGCTAAGGACTTGGTTTGAGGTTACCACGAGGGGGATTGGCCCCAAAATCTTTTGGTTTAAGCTCACAGCTTGGTTGAGGTGTCTGGTTTACGGTTGAGCAGGTCTGGTTTTGTGCTCAGTCGGCTTTGGCAAAGCCTCAAATCCAGAGTTTGGGCTTATGCTAAAATCCTCAAATTTGGAGTTTGCCGTGCTGCAGTCGACTGCGCTTGAAGTGCTTAAATCCGGGGCAAATGTCTTTTTGACCGGGCAGGCGGGCGCTGGCAAAACCTACGTGCTAAACCAGTACATCGACTTTCTGCGCGCTCGCCGCGTGCGGGTTTCGGTTACCGCAAGCACGGGGATCGCGGCGACTCAGCTAAATGGCATGACGATCCACACCTGGAGCGGGATCGGTGTCAAAGACGCGCTATCTACTCGCGACCTCAAACAGATGCAAACCCGTCAGTATCTTAAGAGCGCGATGGAGCGGGCGCGGGTACTGGTGATCGATGAGATCTCGATGCTGCACGGCCGCCAGCTAGCGCTCGTGGACCAAGTGCTCAGGCATTTTAAAGATCCTCTGCAAGCTTTTGGCGGCATACAGGTGATCGTCTGCGGCGACTTTTTTCAGTTGCCCCCGGTTGGGCGCGGCGAGGCCAGCCGCGATAAGTTTGCCTTTATGAACCCGGTTTGGGTGCAGGCCGGTTTTAAGGTCTGCTACTTGACTGAGCAGCACCGTCAGGGCGACAGCGGCGGGGTGAGCTTGCCTGGCGGCGAGGTCGTGGGACTCAACGAGATCCTAAATGCCCTGCGTAGCCAAGAGTTGACTGAGGCGCACTTAAGCGCACTGGATCAAACGCGCACGCACGAGCTTGCGGTGGATGCGCCCCGTCTCTACACCCACAACGCAAGCGTGGATCGGATCAATCTTGAGCACTTGGGCAAACTGCCCGGCGTCGCGCGCTCCTACCAAGCAGAAACCGATGGCCCCGAAGGACTGGTGGCGAGCCTCAGTAAATCGGTCAGGGCACCGGCCAATCTACAGCTTAAAGTCGGCACCAAGGTGATGTTCACCCGCAACGACTTTGAGCAAGATATCGTGAACGGTACCTTAGGCGAGGTCACCGGCTTCACCCGTCTTGAGGAGTTCAAAGGACTCTTGCCTGAGGTGCAACTCACCGACGGCTCCGAGCTGATTGTGACGCCCGCCACTTGGTCAATTGACAACGACCAAGGCAAACCGCAGGCGACCTATGAGCAGTTGCCGCTGTGTTATGCGTGGGCGATCACGGTGCACAAATCCCAAGGCATGACGCTGGACTCAGCCGAGATTGATCTGTCGAGCACCTTTGAGCCGGGGCAGGGTTATGTCGCGCTCTCCCGCCTGCGTTCGCTCTCGGGCATGCGCCTGCTCGGCTTTAACGAGCGCGCACTTAGCCTCGATCCGCTGGCGCTCAAAGCTGACAAGCGCTTTTTTGAATTGTCAGCCGAGCTTGAGCTTGCTTTTTCTGGCTTAAGTGAGGAGCAGAAAACTGATCAGCAAAATGCCTTCCTTAAACACATCGGTGCCACCTCAAACCCCTACGTGATTGCTCAGATCGAATCAGCGCAAAACAGCGGGGAGAGCAGTGCCAGTGCGCTCGCCAAAGGCAAAGTGAGCTTGCTTGAAACCAAGATGCTGCTCACCGAGGGCCTGAGCATCGCTGAAGCCGCAGCGGAGCGCGGCCTAGCTGAATCCACCGTGGTCAATCACTTGGGCAAGCTCTTGGCAGCTGATCCTGATCTGGAAGTGAGTCACTTGCGTCCAGAGCCTGAGCAACTTGAGCAGGTCAGGCAAGCCGCAATAGGGGTTATAGAACGCGGCCGTGAGGACGAGATTGATGAAGGCGGACAGGTCAAACTACGCCCGATCTTTGCTTGGCTGGGTGAAAAAGTCAGCTATGCCGAGATACGCCTCGCGCTGGTGTTTGTGCGCGCCGCTGACGCCGAGCCTGTGGGTGCCAGTCAAGTTGAGGCGGATCAGGCAGGAGCCACGCCAGCTGAAGACCTTGATAAAAACAAAAGCACTGCCGCGAGCAGTAGCGCAGATGATCAGCCAGCCAAGCCCGCTGAAAAACCGGCGGCGCGCAAAGCAAAAGCCAAAAAAATCGACTGATTGACCTGAGCTCTCGTCCGAGGTGCGTGATTGAGTCAGTGCTAATTAATTAGTTGCTGGCTTGGTCGATGAGGATAGAGATCACGCTTAGCTTGCCATCGTGGGCATTTTGCCAAGCGTTTTGGTTGGTTAACAATCTGCGTAGAAGCGCTTAGTCGATAAAGCCGCGCGGCGCACTCAAGCACTGCTGATTGGGTGCGCTATACTGTGGCCTTTATAAACGCTGCGCCCGCCAACCATGACTCAAACCGCCACTCAGCCCGTCCACCGCATCGCCATCAACGGGTTTGGCCGGATCGGGCGCGGCGTGCTTAGGGCGTATCTTGAGCGCGGGTGTCCGGCGGGCGTTGAGATCACCGCGATCAACGATGTGGCGGACGCAGCGACGTTATTGCACTTGCTTAAATACGACAGCGTGCATGGTCGGCTCAAGTTTGCAGCGACGTTAGATGACGGCGTATTGGTGATCCAGGCGGCACGGACATTGTGTATCCCGCTGTCAGATTGCCCCGATCCGCAAAAAACCAACTGGCGCAAACACCAAGTCGACACCGTGCTTGAGTGCACGGGACTGTTTCGCTCGAAGGAGCTTGCCAGTCTTCACCTGGACGCAGGTGCCAAGCGCGTGATCATCGGGGCGGCGCCCTTTGATGACGTCGACTGTGACGTGGTGTTTGGTGTGAACCACGATCAGATCAAGCCGAGCGATCAGATCATCTCCAGCGTCTCCTGCACGACCCAAGCGCTGGTGCCGCTCGTGACCCTGCTCGATGAGACCTTTGGAATTGAACATGCGCTCATGACCGAGATCCATGCGGTCACTGCCGATCAAAATGTCCTCGATCAGCCTCACCGCGATCTCAGGCGTGCGCGCACGGCGCAAAGTAACATCATACCCACCACCTCAAGCGCACTTGGGGCTTTGGTGAGGGTCATGCCGCACATGGACGGCCGAGTTGAGGGTCACAGCCTGCGCGTGCCGACCGACAACGTTGCAGCGATCGATCTCACCGCCCACTTAAAGCGCCGCGTCAGTGCCGCAGACCTCAATCAAGTGTTAAAGCACGCCAGTGAAAATCAGTACGCGGGGATCATGGCGGTGACCGATGAGCCGCTGGTTTCAAGCGACTTTATCGGCGATGCGCACTCGCTCACGGTCGATATGCAGCTCACCTCAAGCCTGGGTGATCTGGTGAAGATCTTTGCTTGGTTTGATAACGAGTGGGGCTATGCCAACCGCCTCTTGGATCTGTGTTTGGCGCTGCCGGAGCCGCAGGCTTAAATCTGTTTTTCGTTAGATAGATGAGTTGATCGCTATGGGTATTTTTATCGGTATTGTGGATTTATCTTGCGATTGAGACTGCCTAGTTGGCATGGCTGATCAGCTGCTGAAGTGCTTAAAGTAGACATTTTGCCAATCTGGCTTGCAAAGCACGTCCGCCGCGCTTAAAATCCCACCCCACGGAAGCGTGGCAGAGCGGTTGAATGCACCGGTCTTGAAAACCGGCAAGGGTTTGTAGCCCTTCGTGAGTTCGAATCTCACCGCTTCCGCCATACATAGTGTCAGTTTGTTTGACACAACAAAAAAAGTTGTTAACCCTTGGGTTGGCAGCTTTTTTTGTTGTCTATCGATCAAGGATTTCTCAAATCAGTTCTGGTCAGCTAACCCTGCGATCACTCTGAGCGGTGCTTAAGGGCTTAAAGAGGGCGCTAAACCCCAAACACCTCTACAGTAGCGATCGGTTCAACGACCAAAGTAGCAGCATCAAACAGATGCAGATTGTGGTCAGTTTGAGTGCTCACACCCAATTCAGCTTCAGTGCTACTTAAAACTGGATTTTTGCCTACGAGTTGACTCTCAAGCAGAGCCAATTGCTCGCCCAGCTCAGCTGAACTGGGTAAACCTGCCGCCTGAGGTTTTGAAGCGCTAAAAAGGCTTTGGGCGGCTGAGCTTAGATCCGAGTTGACCTCAGATCCGGGTGATTGGTTGTCCTGATTACCATTTGCAGGGTTGTTCTGATCCTGTGCGTTTAGCGGGGCTTGGCTGGGTGTTTCGGATTCACTTTGCGGCTCATCGCCTGAGTCGCTGCTGAAGTTGTCTAGAAAATTTGACTCACTGGCCAGACCGCTGACGGCCGAAGCTGCAGCAGTCCACCAAGTTTTGGAGCTGGAACCCATGTTTGAGATCGCACCAAAAGCATCTTGGAACCACGAGGTGATTGAGCTTGTCTCATGGTGGTCACTGGCATACGCCAAATCTACTTTTTCACTTTGCGGTGGGAAGCTCAGTGCTTGAGCGAACTGCTCACCACTACTCGCTGCGTGATCTAGCCAAGGGTTAATCTGCGCGGCTTGAGCATCCAGCTGGGCGGTGAGCGAGTTCGAATCAGCTTGCTCCGTTGACTCGCTTGATTCCTCTGCTTTACTCGCAAGTTCTGGATCAGAGGGAGTTGCTACTGCGCTCTTAGCAAAATGCACCTCATGGCTAGCTTCAACCGGTATCAGCATGGCTTGATTAACCAAGTCATACCACTCACTCAGCGGCTGGGCTTTTGAGAGCTGGATCGGCATCCGAACACTCCAAATCAATTAATTACCTAACCTAAACATAGTTGCACTTAGGTAAACTCATCAAAATAGGTGGACGGTACTGATATTGAGATGAGTTTCATCAGTGCTTTGTTTGATTTGAAGATTGCGTTAACGGTGCATCATCGCTTATCGAATCACAGAGCTTTTTATGTCTCTTAGAGCTCGCTCAAGCAGAGACTAACTATCAGCAGCTTATTAGTATCGTGTGAGCCTTGGCTTTGAACCAGTGAACTAAAAAATCCCCAGGTATAGAGCAAGCTCTATTTCTGGGGATTCAGATAACTCGAAAGTTTTTTGTTCTCTTATTTGTGGTCTTTAAAGTCCCGCTTAAGCTTCGGTCATAAGCAGCACTTTGTGCTGCAAACCCCAAAGTCAGTTAGCGCTGACTACTTCGCTAAGAAGCTAGCTGCCATATCCTTTTCGCCATGCCCGGCCTGAATCATCCTGAGAAAGCGGTTTTGTCCAGCGACAACCAAGTCCATGATCTGACCTTGGGCTTCTGTTGCCTCGCGGATCAGGCGCGCGTCTTTGGCGGCGTTGTTTGCGCTGAAGTTGGTCTCAAAGTTACCCTCCAGCATCGCTTGGGATTTGAGCTGTAGATACCCACAATCAAGCGGACCCCCTTTTAAGATCTCAGGCACCAAACTTGGATCAACTCCAAGTGTTTTGGCGATCGTCAGCGCTTCAGCGGTGGCATGAGTCAGTGCCAAAACCCAAGAGTTCAGCGCCAGTTTCAAGCGACTGCTGTCACCAACTTTAGAGCTCACCCAGTTGGTTTTACTGCCCATGGCACCAAAAAGCGGCGCTAATTTATCTTCAAGTTGCTGATCACCTGAAGCTAGGATAATCAATTGACCCTGTTCGGCGGGCGCTTTGGTTCCAAGTACCGGAGCATCAATCAAAGTCACGCCGAGTTGGTCAGCCACCTCGTTTAGTCCGTCAATTTTGGCACCCACGGTGCTCATCTGCACCCAGATCGTCCCCGGTTCAATTTGCTCTCGGCATGAGTCGATCACCATGTTGACCGAGGCGGCATCGGTCAACATGGTGATCAGCACCTCCGCGCCAGACAGTGCCTGGCCAATTGAGGAAACCGCGCTAACCCCATCGCCGCTTGCAGCCTCGGCTTTGTCTGCACTGCGGTTCCACAAACGCACATCAAATCCCGCTTTGCCCAGGTTCTTCGCCATCGGCGCGCCCATCACTCCTGCACCCAAAAAGGCAACTGTTTTCAATTGGCTCATCGTTTCCTCCTACTCGATTAGGAGTTCACCATGACAGACACAGGACGCCGTGGCTTGTGGGTTTGAGTAGGCAAAATGCAGTCGCTGGTAACCTAAACCAAAGTTTAAGACGAGCTCTGCTATCTACACCTGACTCTGGGGCAGAGCTTTACCCCAGTGGTTAGATCGGTTTTTACGTTAAGCGCCAAGGCATCAAAAGTCACTGAACAGCCGCTTTAATCAAATGCTGGCTAAGGTTGGCATTTGACATAAAAGTCATCAATTGAGCCGATCCAAGACTCTTTTTTACTGAACCGGCACTCGCTGTTACCAGTCATGCGATTTGGAGCTTAACTGAAACATACCTTGCACGCAGCGGCACCAAAGCCGGGGTGAACTTAGCGGCTGCTAGGCGTAGTTTGGTTTCATCGCTTGGTTGTGCTGAGCATAGCCAGCAATTAACCAAGTATTAAACCAAGACAAACACGATTAACAGACACCAAGGAGCACCACATGAGTCAGCCAAACAGCCAGATCCCTAAAGACAACCATGAGATCGTTGAAACCACCAACCCAGCCACGGGTGAGGTGCATCAAACCTACACCATGCATACCGCCGATGAGATGCACGAGATCATCGAGGGAGCGCACGAAGCTTACCTAAGCTGGAGAAAAACCAGCATGGAGGAGCGGGCGGCGATCATGAACAAGACGGCCGAGATCGTCGAGCGTGATAAGCAGATGCTGGGCGAGATGATGGCCAAACAAATGGGCAAACCGATCCAGCAAGGCATCGGTGAGGCTGAGCTCTGCGCGCAAATCCTGCGTTATACCGCCAAACACGGTCCAGAAGTTTTGGCGGATCAAAAGCGTGAAACTGAGTCCTGTGAGTACGGCTTGGTGAGCTTTTCACCACTTGGGGTTATCTTGGGCCTGCAGCCGTGGAACTTCCCCATGTATCAGTGTATGCGCTACAGCTGCGCGGTGATGATGGGCGGCAACACCACAGTGTTCAAGCACGCGACGATCTGCCTTGAGATGGCGCACAAGATCCAAGAGATGTATGAAGAAGCCGGATTGCCTGAGCACGTCTTTAGCATCGTTTACTGCGGTGGGTCAGAGTCGATGGATCTGATCAGCCACGACAAAATTCGCGGCGTGACCTATACCGGTAGTGCTGAGGTTGGCCGTAAAGTGGCAGCTGAAGCAGGTAAGCACTTGCGTAAAAATGTCATGGAGCTCGGCGGCGCCGATCCTTACTTTGTGCTGGCCGATGCTGATATCGATAAAGCGGTTGAGATCTGCGTCAAAGGTCGCACCTCTAACACCGGACAAGTTTGTGTGGCGGCGAAGCGCTTTTTTGTTGAAGCGCCGATCTTTGAAGAGTTCAAAACCAAGTTTGTCGCAGCCATGGAAGCGGTGACTTACGGTGACCCGCTGGATCCAGACAACGATATGGGCCCGATCTCAACCGCTGGTCTGCGTAAAGACATCCAAAAGCAAGTTGACGAATCAGTCGCTGCAGGATCAACCCTGCTATGCGGCGGCAAGATCCCAGAGGGCAAGGGTAACTTCTACCCAGGCACGATCCTAACCGACATACCAAAGGGATGCCCCGCCCACGACGATGAGATCTTTGGTCCCGTCGCCTCGCTGTTTAAGTTCGATGATTTAGAAGCTGCGCTTGAGCAAGCCAACAGCCATATGTATGGTTTGGGCGGAGGCGTGATTTCTGGTGACACCGACCGGGCGATTGAGATCGCGAAGAACCACATCGAATCGGGTATCTTGCAGATCAACCGCTTCAGCGGCGCGCTCCCTGAGATTCCGTTTGGCGGGGTACGAGCGTCAGGCTACGGGCGTGAGCACGGCGGCTTTGGTTTGACCGAGTTTGTGAATGCTAAAGGCATCGCGGTCGATCACCTCTGAGTCTGGTGTAGCTTCATAAAACCCCTCTTTTAGAGGGGTTTTTTTATGGCTTAACTTTCCGTCTTTCTGTGAAACCTGAAGCGGTTGTTGGTCAAGCTTTTGGATAGCCCAGCTTTATCAACCCAGGCTGATAAAGGCAGACTCAGGCTTTTTCTGTTTAGATTGAGAGCGGCTTTGTTCTGATGCGGTTGATGTCTGAAGATGGGTCGATAACTCAGGCATTGATATCGAGCTATCCAAAGCGCGCTTTGAAGGCTTGTTTCTGGGAGCGGTACTCAGGATTTTCCTCAACCGCATCCCAAGCTGCCTTGAAGATCTGCGCGGCTTTTGCTTTAACCGGGTCTTCATCTGATCGGGGCAGCTCATCTCGTCCGTGTGCACCTGACAAACCTTTTTTATCTTCTGGTACCGGCCCGTTGTATTTTTTGCCGCCTTTGTGGTTGGCGTAGCGGCGCGCACGGGTGTAGCCCATCTGCAGGAACTTACGCGCCATATCAGCGCCGACAAAGTCACCTGCCTTCATATAAAGCTTAAAGATCTGGGTGATCTTCTCGCTGCTGATCGTAGCAACCTTGGGGTCAGCAAAGCGCCAATAAGGTAGGATTTCCGACTTATAGGGTTCAACCAAGAGCACCCCTTGCTCACCCCAACCCACCCGATAGAACTCGGGACACTCCCGAAAGTTAACTTGTTTAAAGCCGAGCTCGTAGCGAAAGCTGCTCGATTTAACGGGTGAGTCTCGCTTGGGGGCTTCCCCGCAACTCGGATCGATTGAATCCGCATGAGTCGGTTTGGCTGCTAAGTCAGGTAGTGTTTCTGGGATTGATTTTGACATCAGTAAACTCAAGCAAAGTTATGTCTGTATCTTGAGTGAATCCTGCGTATCCTTGGGTTGGTTAACTGCGTGGTTTTGAAAAGTTATCTGAGCTTGTTGATTAGGCTGAAACTTAAGCGCCAGATTGTCACTTACTTAAACATAGGTGATCAGTCTATGTTAGCAGTTAGCTCATGAGGCCAAGGCTAACTGAAGGCTGAGCTAAACCACTGGCTTTAGAGCAGGGCGCCTTAAAACTCAGCTAACCGCATAAGACCGCGCTGCTTAGCTGGCTTTAACGGTAGACATTTTCCAGTGGGCAGCGCCGTAAAACAGGATCTTGGCTTGCATGGAGCAGCTCAAGGCATAGTCCGCTAAGAGTTTGTCGCTTTTGGCGTCCGGCTCGCTGGTTTGTAGTTCGATCCAGTCGGGTATCCAGCTGAAAAACAGGTTGGTGCCCATGTGAGAGAGCATCTGTAGCTCGGATTTTGTGATGGCCTTAAAGGCGCTCAGCTCGCTGAGTTCTTTGCTTAATTTACCCTCAAATTTAACCACCTGCAGCTTGATCGCCGCCCGGACTGCTGGCGATCCGCCCCAACGCTCGGTCACCAAAAACTGCCAGTAATCCGGGCGCTCACTGATCATCGCCAAAAAGCGATTGACCCTAGCTGAGATTTGTCCGGTTGGCTGAGGGTGTTTATCGAAGATGCTCTTGAGCAATTCACTGAGCGCCAAGGTCAGGTAATCGTCGACCAAGGTTTTGCCCAAGTCTTCCATGTCTTTAAAGTGCCGATAGAAAGCAGCTGGCACCACACCCGCTTCTTTGGTGACGGCTCGCAGACTCATCGAGGAAAACGAATCTCCGCGCGACCCTTGCTCAAGCACGGCTTGAATCAGTGCTTCACGGGTCTGGGATTTGCGGCGGGTTCTGAGCGACATAGAGGGGTTGTTTGTTCTGAATAGTTCAATTATAAACAAGTGTTCACTAAAGTTAAACCACCTTCGGTTGCTGACACCTGAACCTGACTGCCAGGCTTAAGGTGTTTAGCTGATCTGCGGTGTATGTGAGCTCAGTCTGTTTGACTAAAATGTCTAATATAGACGGGATGTTTTGAACATCGTGGTTTTAATCCCTAAACTGTCGACTCAAGCAGTAAGCCTCTATAGATCGGATTAAGCAGATCAAGGCCCAAACCACCATCAATAAGGTCTAGGGTCTGTTATCTTGGTTACAGGTTTATCGGCTGAGCGCCGAGCCACTTAACCCTGATCGGGAACCGACAAAAGGATTTGCAACCCGCCAGTGAATGGCTATAATGAGTACAAGTGTTCACTAAGTGTATAATCGTTCACTTATGCTTCAGTCGAGAGACTGGATCAAATTAAGAATGAAGTAACTTAGTCAGTTGCCCCAAGAATTTAAAGGATTATCCATGTCAGCTAACGTTTCAGAATATAAAGTTACTTGGGTCAAAGAAGAATTTGTTGATTTTTTACTTGAGAAAATCAACCCTCTTTTAGGCTATAAAAGTGTTAAGGCTAAAGTCATCAGTATTAAGAAGCTGGCTGACTCTATGGTTGAAGTCACACTTAAGCCTAACCGCAATTATCAAAAGCATGCCGCTGGTCAGTTTGTTTTTGTTACTATTGAGTACAAAGGCGTGCTTCACCAGCGTGCCTACTCTATAGTTAGTGGTAGTGATGACCGTTATGTTGTGATTGCGGCTAAAGAACAAGGTTTGGTTTCGGGCTACTTGGCTAACGACTTAAAAGTCGGTCAGATTATCCCGATTACTTTGCCACAAGGTGACTTTACCTTAAGCGGTGTTTCCCCCAGCCAGCCTTTGTTGTTTATCGCAGGCGGTAGTGGGATCACCCCGATGCAGGGTTTGATTAAAGAAGCTTTAGATAAAGGCTTTAAAGACATAACCATGCTGTATTACTCACGTGATCCAGCTTACCGTGAAGATCTTGAAGCATTGGCGCACCTGCACCCTGAATTTAAACTGCATATTGTGGTGGATTCAGAAGCGAAGCCAGCAAGATTTAACGAAAAGTCGCTCACCGACATCGGTGTTGACTTGAACCAAGTTCATACTTTTTTGTGCGGTGCACCAGGTCTCATGAAAGCGGTTAACGAGCTTTGGGACAAGAAAGGTGCCTCAGATAAGCTGACTCAAGAGCGATTTTTGGCTCCAGAGGCTGACGAAAACGCAGAATCTTTCCCGGTTCTGTTTCGTCAAAAGCAAAAAGAGTTTGAGTCACAGGGCAACTTACTGGCCAGTGCCGAGGCTGCCGGACTTAAACCTGCTTTTGGTTGCCGCATGGGTGTTTGCAACACCTGTGTTTGTGAGAAGGTAAGTGGCAAAGTTAGAAACCAGTTGACCGGAAAGATCAGCGATCAGCAAGGTGAACAAATCAAGCTGTGTATTTCAGAAGCACTCAGCCCACTGGTCATAGACGCATAAATTTACTGTTCCCGATATGGGGACTGTGCCTTTAAATCAGGCATTTCACGAAAATCGAGGAGATGTACATGAGTAACATGCCAAAATTTCCCGCTGAAACCAGCCGGTCACGTTATTTAACTCAAGAGCAAACTCAGCAGTTTGCCAAAGAACTCGAAGCCCTGCGCGACGAGATGATGGCTAAAGTCGGCGAAGAAGATGCCAACTACATCCGCTCTGTTGCCCGCAAAGTCAGAAACTCTGAGATCGCTGGCCGCACGCTACTCGGCACCTTGGGTTGGTTACCACCAGCTTGGCTTGCCGGTGTCGCGCTGCTGAGTTTCTCGAAGATCGTAGACAACATGGAGCTGGGCCACAACGTCATGCATGGTCAGTTTGACTTCATGAACGATCCTAAGTTCAGTGGCGCTAACTTTGAGTGGGACAACGCTTGCGCGGGCCCACTTTGGAAGCACTACCACAACTACATGCATCACACTTACACCAACATCTTGGGTAAGGATCACGATGTAGGTTACAACTTGGTTCGCATGAGTCCTGAACAAGCTTGGGGTCCAAGCGATTTGTTCAACTTGCCTAAGACGGTTGCTCTGGCGCTGTTGTTCCAGTGGGCGGTTGGCTACCACGACATCCAAGTATCGGTTGACGAATACAAAGATGATCCACAGTTGAACCAGATCATGAAGAGCAAAACTCGCACCATGCTTAAAAAGATGGGCCGTCAGTTTGGTAAAGACTACTTGTTCTTCCCTGCGATCTCGACAGTGAACTTTATCCCAGCGTTGACCGGTAACTTGACTGCAAACGTTGCACGAAATGTCTGGTCTTGGGGCATCATCTTCTGTGGTCACTTCACCGCTGAAGCTGAGATGTTCGAAAACAACATCGAAAACGAAACCCGCGGCGAGTGGTATATCCGCCAGATTAAGGGATCGAGCAACATTACTGGTGGTAAGTTCTTCCACTTCATGACCGGTAACTTGTCTCACCAGATCGAGCACCACGTGTTCCCTGATATGTCGTCACTTCGCTATCAGGAATTGGCTCCACAGCTCAAATCACTGTGCGAGAAGTACGGTATCAACTACAACACTGGCAGCTTGTCTAAGCAGTTGAGTGAAGTCATGATCCGTATCGCTAAGTACAGCGTTCCTTCTAAAAAGGATCTGCGCGAGTACCGTCAAGCGAAGATTGAGCACAAAGAGCGTGAGTACCAGATCGAACCAGCTAAGCTGTTCATCAAAGGTATGGGCTTGGGACTAAAAGATGCTATCCCTAACTTTATCAAGAACCCCATCAAGTTCATGTTCTGATAATTGTTAAGTGAAAGCCCTCCTCTTGGAGGGCTTTTTTTATGTGACTGATTGGTCAGGTAGTTTTCTGACTGACTAGAGTAAAATATCCTAAGCAGTACAGTTCACCGTTAATCTGAGCAAAGTTTCGACAGTCGGTTAGTGCTAAAAAACCAACAGTATCTGTGACAGGATTCACCTATTGCCTGTAAAAGGTAAAAAATTCAGACAAACGCTACAAACCGTATTAAATCATGGGCAGGCTGCCCGTTGATCAGCGCATCGGATCATTTGCCGGTGCCACCTACAAGGGGTTCGCATGAGTGTTATGCCACAAATGCCGGCCACGATGAGCCGATCAGTCCACCTAACCGACCGTCAAGTCGAAGCTTTTGCACAGGAGCTGAACCAGCTTCGCGATCAGATATTGGCAAAAGTTGGTGCAGAAGACGCAAACTATATCCGCTCAGTGCAGCGAAAGGGTACGTAACTCAGAGATCGCCGGTCGCACCTTGCTGGGCACTTAGGTTGGCTGCCGCCAGCTTGGCTCGCAGGGACTGTTTTGTTGTCATTTTCTAAGATCGTAGACAACATGGAGCTGGGCCACAACGTCATGCACGGTCAGTACGACTTCATGAACGACCCCAAGTTCAGCGGCGCTAACTTTGAGTGGGATAACGCCTGCGCAGCTCCGCTTTGGAAGCACTACCACAACTACATGCACCACACCTACACCAACATATTGGGTAAAGACCATGACGTGGGCTACAACTTGGTGCGCATGGATGAGAAGCAGCCTTGGGCTCCAAGTGATCTGTTTAACCTGCCTAAAACCGCTGCGCTGGCGCTGTTGTTTTAGTGGGCGGTTGGCTACCACGATATCCAGGTAGCGGTGGATGAGTATAAAGATGATCCACAGTTAGAAGCGATCATGAAGTCTAAAGTTGGCGCTATGTTCAAGAAGATGGGTCGCCAAGTGGCCAAAGACTACGTGTTTTTTCCTGCGATCTCGACTGTCAACTTTATCCCCGCGTTAACGGGCAACCTGAGTGCGAACGTCGTACGAAATGTCTGGACGTTTATGATTATCTTTTGTGGTCACTTCACTGCTGACGCGGAGATGTTTGAAGACAACTTAGAGAACGAGACGCGCGGTGAGTGGTATATCCGTCAGATCAAGGGTTCAAGCAACATCAGTGGCGGCAAGTTCTTTCACTTCATGACGGGAAACTTGTCGCACCAGATCGAGCACCATGTGTTTCCTGACATGCCTTCGATGCGCTATCAGGAGTTTGCCCCGCAGCTCAAATCGCTATGCGAGAAGTACGGGATCAACTACAACATGGGCAACCTTGCCAAGCAGTTCTCTGAAGTGCTGATCCGTATCGGTAAATTCAGTGTTCCCAGCAAGGCTGACTGGAAACAGCACCGAACTGCCAAGATCAAGCACAAGTACCGCAAGTACGCGCAGGCACCCGGTCGCAACTTGAAAAAGGCTTTTGCTATCGTTGGGATCAAGATACCGGGTTTATAAGAAATTCAGCTGTAGAAGCCAGATTAAAATGCCCTCAATTGAGGGCATTTTTTTTGGGCGTGAGACCCCCGCCCAAGCGTGAGTAAGTGACTAGGGGGACTAAAATCCGCTGGCGGTAAGCTCAACCAACAGACAAGTTCTGTGTAAAATATCTAAGACCAAACAAACAGATGCGAACCATGAATCACATAGCCGCACTTGAGCGCTTAAAGCAAGGCAACCAGCGCTTTACCGAACAACTCAAGCAGGGCAGTGACCCAGTACCTAAAAAGGTACAGCTGCAAGCCGAGCAAAACCCGATGGCGATCATCCTAGGCTGCTCCGACGCCCGCGTGCCAGCGGAGCTGGTGTTTGATCAGGGACTGGGCGATCTGTTTGTGATCCGCGTGGCGGGTAACATAGTCGCGCCCTCGCAGATCGGCTCGATCGAGTTTGCGGCAGCGACCTTTGGTACGCCCTTGGTTGTCGTGCTGGGTCACTCACAGTGCGGCGCGATCGCAGCGACGCTCGATCAGTTGACTAGTGACAGCACCAGTACTTCGCCCAATCTTGAGTCGATCGTGTCACGGATCGCCCCTGGGATCAGCACACTGCTTGAGATGCCAGGATCGCAGGATAAGGCAACACTAACCCACTATGCGGTGCGCGCCAACATACGCGCCTCAGTTGGCCAGCTACGCCAAGGCTCACGGATACTGGAGCAGCTGATCGGTAGCGGCGAGTTGACCGTGGTGGGCGCGCAGTATTATATAGAGAGCGGGGAAGTGGAGTTTTTTGAGTGATTTAAGTGTAATAAAAAATGAGTGGAATAATTGGTAAATTAATTACTGAGTTAGATTTATTGGGTGATAAATGAGTCAATATTGATCAAATTTATGGAGTTTAAATCAGACCTTTGGGTGAATTGGACTGTCAATTCATTTAGCTGATTTAGCTAGGATAACGCCGCGCTCTGGGGCAAACAGAAGCGAAGCGTAGGTTTGTCCCTAGCAGCGCTTTGTTAAACGCCAAAGTCACCAGACTTTAGTTGCTCTTTAGCTTTTCTCATTCCAGATAAAAAGCCTTCAACCATATAGCCAGTTACTTTGACGATTTGTTCTTTAGTACCAAAAAGTTTTAACTCAAAACCATCCCTGTGTTTATTCAAAAACTCTTCACTAATCGTAACTCCAACAGTCTCCGTTAATTTACAACCAAACATATCAGAGTTACTACAGTCTGTGTCAGTTGAAATCTTTACCACTTCATGGCTTACACCATCTGTGTCAATGGCATTAGAAATAAATCCCCATTTATCGAAAAAAGTAAGGTCAATATAAAGCTGAACAAGTGATATTGATTGATCCTTGGCATTTATTGAACCTCTGATAAGCATATCATCATAGTATGGCGTTTTTACTTTAAGCCTTTTCTCAAAGCGGTCATACTCAATCACAGCATCCATGCTTTTTGTTGCTAACGGTTCACTTCCATAAAACGCTAATACATCATCTTCATTAATTTTTGTCCCATCTGCATTTACGATGCTAGATAATAAAGATTTAACAATGGTTCCACCACTCAGATAATAAGTTGAGCAGTCTTCTGTAACCAACTTGGATGAGAATGCTTTATCTCTTACATAGGGTATGCCTTTTATATCATCTTCACTATATCTGTATTTGGAAAGATATGGCTGTCGTGACTTGACGTCTTCTTGAGTAACGACCCCCGTCTCAACTATTTTGAACCTTTGAGAAGTCAAGGATGAGTAATTACCTTTATCAAGCTGCCAAACCTTTTCCTTTTCGGAGTCGTAGAAGAAGCTATTGGTAACATATTCTTTGAAGTCAGGAGCAATCAAATACGCTTTGCCAGTGATTTGGTCGAAATTACAACTTTTTGAATTTGTCGCAGCTATCGACTGGGCATTGCCAGTGTATGCCTTAGGCCCAGTAGTCTGACACCCAAGCAATGGCAACACAGCCATTATTAAAATTCCAATTTTCTTCATCTATCTCTCCTAGGGGTTGCTAGCGTTTAACGACCAAGCTCACCGGAAAAATAAAGATGCAAAGCGAAGCGGCGCAGCTTTATTTTGTCCGAGTGCAGCGCCTTGTTATGCCTTGTCCTTCTTTGCAATCACAGCCTTAAGAGCTGCTGACGTTTTTGTTTCTTATAATCAGATAACAATTGGCCATTAAAATACGATGCCTAGAACATAACGCAATCTGTCATGAAGAATGATTACAGACTCTTCACTTCCACAATTACTCATTTAAAACTTGCTTCGATATAAAAAAGTTAACACTGATCATATTTGCATTCTTTAATCTCAAACTCGAGTGTTGAATGCCCGATGGAGAATTTTTGTGCAAGCGCTGTTTTTAATTCACCCTTCACTTTATCCAGTTGTGAATAATCAGAAAGTAGAACATGAGCTTCTAATGCATTCTGATGCTCGTCAAGTTGCCAGATATGTACGTGATGAACATTGATAACATTTGTTACCTGCTGCATGGCTGTGATGACATCATCAATAACAATGCCCTCCGGTGTTCCCTGCATCAGGATATGAATGGTTTTTGGTAACATCGTGGCTGCCTGGTACAAAACATACGCGGCTATCAATAATGTTATTAAGGTGTCACTCCAGTACCACTCATAAAGAAGGATCAGTGTGCCGGCAACAATAACACCCAGTGAAGCCAGTGCATCCGATACATTGTGCAAAAAAGCGGCACGGATATTCATACTGTGCTTAGACA
>OJBY01000387.1_pt1 | contig 24272 bp, 23 predicted proteins | sample 1591731 | NCBI WGS metagenome assembly OJBY01 (sample SAMN05416837, study PRJEB24817) | seawater metagenome | isolation source: Sea water | place: Canada:Atlantic | collected 2013-07
GATCTCCACTATCCTCTTCGTCGGCAGCGTCAGATGTGTATAAGAGACAGGATCAAGACTGCTCAGTGGCAAGAGAGCTGCTGGGCCCCACTGCCCTGATTGGAGTGAGTTGTTACTCGGATCTTTCGTTGGCTCGCGCCGCTAAACAAGCTGGCGCAAGCTATATCGCTTTTGGGACTTACCGTCCATCGCTCACCAAGCCAAACGCCGTGGCTCTAGATCTCGAGGTGCTCAAGAGCGCTTTGGATCTAGGCCTGCCAGTTTGTGTGATCGGCGGGGTAGAGGCGAGCGATTGGCCGGAGCTGCATGAGCAAGGGGTCCACCTGGCTGCTTGTATCAAAGGGCTGTTCGATGCCAAACCCGCCCACTTCCAGCGCAAACTTGCGAGCTGGCTAGACGTACTTGACCGCTGAGCATTGAGACATTTAGTTCACTTAACGAGCTAACCTGATCAAGTCTAGCAATCAATCTGAGATGACGACCAGGCAACGTGCCCATCCCAGCCAATCAAGCTCTATAGATATCAGCTTTTCATGTGCGCACAACTTCACGTAAAATCACCCCAAATCAAAATCCCTAAGGTGCCTCACATGGCTGAGCAATATACGCGAATGAGCGATCTGTCCTTGGCTGGCAAACGTGTGCTGATCCGCGAAGATCTCAACGTCCCGATCCGCGGCGGCAAGGTGGCAAACGATGCCCGTCTTAAAGCTGCACTGCCCACAATTCAGTCGGCGCTGGATGCCGGAGCGCAGGTTACGGTTTGCTCACACTTGGGGCGCCCGACCGAGGGACATTTTGAGCAAGCGTTTTCTTTAGCGCCGATTGCCGATTACTTGCGCGACGCTTTGGGCGTGCCGGTTGAGCTGGCTGCCACCATCGAGGAGGCCAAACCTGCGGCAGGTAAAGTAGTGCTGCTCGAAAATGTCCGCTTCAATAAGGGTGAGAAGGCGGGTGACCCTGATCTTTGTCGACGCTACGCCAGCCTCTGCGATATCTTTGTCATGGATGCCTTTGGCACCGCTCACCGCGCTCAGGCGTCAACCGCCGGGGTGATCCACCATGCACCCAAAAGCTGCGCAGGACCGCTGTTGGCTTCAGAGCTTGAGGCACTGGGCAAGGCGCTGGGCGCACCCGATCAACCCATGCTTGCGATCGTCGGCGGCTCTAAAGTCTCAACCAAGCTTGAGGTGCTGAGCACCTTGGCAGGCATGTGTCAGACCATCATCGTTGGCGGCGGCATCGCCAACACCTTTATCGCGGCGGCTGGTTACAACGTTGGTAAATCACTGGTTGAGATGGACTTGGTGGAAACTGCCCGTCAAATTGCTTTGTCAGTCAACGTGCCGCTACCAACTGACGTGGTGGTGGTCGATGCCTCACAAATCGAGGGTGACTTTTTGGAGTCAATCGCCAAGCTGCCAGCGACCATCAAACCGATTGATGCGATTGGGGATAACGATATGATCCTCGATATCGGGCCGGAGTCTAGCCTAGCGTTTGCTGAAGCGATCAAAGAGGCCAAAACGATCCTCTGGAACGGGCCGGTTGGCGTGTTTGAAGTGGCGGCCTTTGCTGAGGGGACGCGCACCATCGGGCAAAGTATTTATAACAATACCGGCTTTTCAATTGCAGGCGGTGGTGATACTCTTGCCGCGATTGACCAATTTAACTTGGCAGCAGGTATCAGTTATATCTCCACAGGCGGCGGCGCCTTCCTCGAATTTGTTGAGGGAAAGCAATTGCCTGCTGTAACTGCGCTCTGTGCCAACTAAACTCACCGTTATTTAAACTTAAGGATTTCACCATGATTCGTCAAATTACTTTAGCTGGTTTGGTTGCTGCTGCTGCACTGAGCGGTTGTTCTAAAGAAAACCCAGATACTTCTGCTGAATTCAACGAAGCAGTAGAGCAAAGCCAACAAGCTGCCGATGCATCTGGTGAAGCCGTAGCTGCTGCAGCGACTGATGCTGGTAACGCCATCGGTGCTGCTGGATCAATCGCTGCTGGTACTGTGATCAACGCTGGCGAAGCAGTTTCTGAAGGCGCGCAAAACGCTGCAGCGAACGCTGAACAAGCGGCTGATGAAGCTCAGGCTAATGCTGCTGGAGCAATTGCTGACGGCGCGCAAAATGTTCAAGAGTCAGCTGCGAACGTAGAAGCTGAAGCCAGACAAGAATCAAACGAGTACTGAGTTTTAGTACTTTTTAAGCCCCGCCTCTGGCGGGGCTTTTTTTTGACTAAACGGCAAACCTCAAGCAAATTTGATAACATGTCTCGATAACTGTTGGCGCACCTTGTGCGCCTGCCAGCAATTCATTCACTGACTTTAAAGACATAATTATGGCGCTGATTTCTCTTAGACAACTCTTAGACCATGCTGCTGAGCACACTTACGGTATTCCAGCCTTTAACGTCAACAACTTAGAGCAGATGCGCGCCATCATGATGGCGGCTGACGAAACCAACTCTCCGGTGATCGTGCAGGCCTCAGCCGGTGCGCGTAAGTACGCCGGAGCGCCATTTTTACGGCATATGATAGAAGCGGCGATCGAAGAGTGGCCGCACATCCCTGTGGTGATGCACCAGGATCACGGCACCAGCCCTGCGATCTGTCAGCGCTCAATCCAACTGGGTTTCTCCTCAGTCATGATGGACGGCTCGCTTAAAACCGACGGCAAAACCCCAGCGGACTACGACTACAACGTCGAGGTTACCCGTAAAGTGGTCGAGATGGCGCACGCTTGCGGTGTCTCGGTTGAGGGTGAGATCGGTTGTTTGGGTAGTCTTGAAACCGGCATGGCCGGAGAGGAAGACGGCGTCGGCGCTGAAGGCGTGCTTGACCACTCACAGCTCTTAACCAGTGTTGAGGAAGCCGAGAGTTTCGTTAAAGACACCGGCGTCGATGCGCTCGCCATCGCGATTGGTACCAGCCACGGAGCCTACAAGTTTACCCGTCCGCCTACCGGCGATATCTTGTCGATCGAGCGAATCATGGATATCCACTCACGCTTGCCAAACACGCACTTGGTCATGCACGGATCATCGAGCGTGCCGCAGGAGTGGCTCAAAATCATAAATGACAACGGCGGTGAGATCGGTGAGACTTACGGCGTCCCGGTTGATCAAATCGTAGAAGCCATCAAACACGGCGTGCGAAAGGTCAACATCGATACCGATCTGCGCTTAGCGGCGACTGGTGCGATCCGCCAGTTCATGAGCGAGAAGCCCAGCGAGTTCGATCCACGCAAATACCTGGCGGTCGCGACTGAGGCCATGAAAAAAATCTGCATCGACCGGTATGAAGCGTTTGGTACGGCAGGTCACGCCTCGCAAATTCGCCCAGTGTCTTTAGAGGTCATGGCGGATCGTTACGGTAAGCTCTGAGTATGATCGGCTCGCTCAGCGGCACGGTTGCTCACTTAAGCTCCCCGTATGCGGTGATCCAAACCTCAGGCGGCGTCGGTTATGAGATCGAGCTGCCGCTGCCAAGCTGGCTGAACTTAAACTTAGGCGAAGCGGTCACTTTGTGGACGCATTTGGTGGTGCGAGAAGACGCCCAGCTGCTTTATGGGTTTAGTGATCTTGAGTCGCGCGATCTGTTTCGGGTGCTGATCCGCATCAACGGGATTGGCGCCAAAGTTGCCGCTGCGATCCTGTCTCACCTAGCTCCAAGCGAGTTGGCTCAAGCGGTGATGAGCGAGCAGCTGACCCAGCTCACCCGCGTGCCAGGGATCGGTAAAAAAACTGCCGAGCGTATCTTGATTGAGCTTCGCGACAAGCTGGGGGCCTTTAGTGGCGCCGGTGCAGCTGACCTGCTTAGCGCGCCCAGTCAGCTAGAGGAGGCTAAAAGTGCATTGATTGGCCTTGGCTACTCTGAAAAAGAAGCTCAGGCTGCACTCAAAGGCGCTGATACTTCCTTGCCGACCGCTGCACTGATCCGCAGTGCGCTTAAAAGCTTAAGCCGATAAATGTCGACATACGACCCATCAACTCCTGCTGCAACCGACCGCGCGCTCGTGACTCCTGAGAGCTTGCCGATCGACAAAGAAGACGGCATACGCCCCACGAGCCTGTCCGACTATATCGGGCAGCCGGTGGTGCGCGAGCAGATGGAGATCTTTATCGGGGCGGCGCGAAAGCGCGGCGAGTCACTCGATCACACGCTGATCTTTGGTCCACCGGGGCTGGGAAAGACGACGCTTGCCAACATCATCGCGCGTGAGATGAAGAGCAATCTGCGCTCAACCTCAGGTCCAGTGCTGGAGCGCGCAGGCGACTTGGCTGCGATCTTGACCAATCTGGAAGAAGGAGATGTGCTCTTCATCGATGAGATCCATCGCCTAAGCCCGCTGGTTGAGGAGATTCTCTACCCAGCCATGGAGGATTTTCAGCTCGATATCATGATCGGTGAGGGGCCGGGCGCGCGCTCGATCAAGCTGGATCTGCCGCGCTTTACTTTAGTGGCAGCCACCACGCGGGCAGGATTGCTCACCTCGCCGCTCAGAGATCGCTTTGGGATCGTGCAGCGGCTTGAGTTTTACAACATCCCAGATCTGACCACGATCGTGACCCGCTCCGCCAGGCTCATGGCGGTAGGCATGGACGCCGCCGGTGCGGCTGAGATCGCGCGCCGCGCGCGCGGTACCCCGCGCATCGCCAACCGATTGCTGCGCCGAGTGCGCGACTACGCTCAGATGGCTGATATGCACAGAGACACCCTCGTCGATGAGCGCGTGGCAGGTCAGGCACTCGATATGCTGGCCGTAGATAAGCGCGGGCTGGATTCGGTGGATCGCCGCTACCTGCAAACCCTGCATGAGCGCTTTAGCGGTGGACCCGCTGGGGTTGAGTCGATCGCCGCCTCCATGGCAGAGGACCGCGGCACCCTGCAAGACGTGATCGAGCCTTATCTGATCCAGCAGGGGTTTGTGGAGCGCACCGCTCGCGGTCGCCAGCTCACCCCGATGGGACAGACGCTCATGGATGAGTTTGGGGATTTGTTTTAACTCTTAAGCGCAATCAAAAAAAGTAAAATGGAGTCCTGCGTGAATCTTGCCAAAACCATCAAGCTTTTTCTCATGGACGGCGATCCCAACGGGCGGATCAGCTGCGAGCTGTCTAACTGGAACGGGAAAGCTTATCGGATCCCTCGCTCAGAGGTGAAACACTGCACTGACCGCAGCGATCTCGCCGGCACTTGTGTTTACTTTCTTTTTGCTAAAGCCGACAGTGCCCACAGTAAGCCCAAGGTTTATATCGGTGAGGCAGAAAATGTGCTGAGTCGACTCAAGAGCCATGTTGCTGAGAAAGAGTTTTGGAGCGAAGCGGTTGTTTTTATCTCTAAAGATGACAACTTAAACAAAGCCCACATCAAACACCTTGAGTCTAAGTTTTATCAATCGGCGATCGAGGCTGAACGATATGACGTGGAAAATGCCAACACACCAACCCTGAGCGCGATCAGTGAGTCAGATCAGGCGGAGATGGTGGAGTTCGCTCTCAACATCAAGTTGCTGCTGGGCACTCTGGGATTTAAGGTGCTTGAGGCTTTGGTTGAAAGCGCGGGCAAGAGGTCGCCTGATTCATCTGAACAAGAGATTTTTTATCTGACAGGCGTGGGTGAGGTTTCAGCTCAAGGTCACCAAAGCACTGAGGGCTTTGTGGTTTATAAAGACTCGATTGCTAGAGTGGATACCGTGGCATCTCTTCCTAAAAGCTATTTTAAGCTCAGGGGAGATTTGATCAAAGATGAGGTGGTTGAGAGAAAGGCTGACTGTTTGGTTTTTAAAGACAACTACCTGTTTTCAAGTCCTTCGGCAGCGGCGACGGTGCTGCTGGGCCGCTCAGCAAACGGACTGATTGAGTGGAAAACTCAAGCAGGCACCACCCTCAAAGAGCACGAGTTATCGGCATAAGAAAAACCCGCACCAGCGGGTTATTTTATAGCCTTAGAGCTCAGTCCGAGCCGTCAGTTTTCTCAGCGATATCTGGATCGGCCATGTCTTTGTACTCGCGCAGCATAGAGTCGTCATGCAAGTGGTCTTCAGTCAGACGCTCGTCAAGTTGTTCCTCGTCGACATTTTGCTTATGCATGGGGGTCAGTCCGCTCGCGGTTTCGTCATCGTAGTCGGGGGATATGTCAGTTTTGCTGGTTGGCATGGTTGCGGCTCCTTTTCGATTTACTCGATTGTGCCAAGACCGCTTTAAACTTGGTAGTCGGGCTATGTTGCGTGTCGTTGCGGTGTGTAAATCCCTGCGCGGGTTTAATCGGTTGAATCGGATCAGTGCTAGGGGTATCGCGACTGTACTTAAGCTTAAGTCCTGAAAGTTCAGTGCTGAAGTGTCAGAGCTGGCGCGCTGTCATGAACTCACCTTAAAGCATAAACTGGGATTTGGTTGATAACTGATTCTGTAGGCTCACAGCATGCACAAAACTAGATTTAGTCTGAGTTTACTTGCTTTGATGGGGCTGAGTTCTGGTGCTCTGGCGAGTCACGCGAAGGCTGACTGTCAGGACGCGATGACCCAGACCGCCATGAACATCTGCTCTGCTGAGGCTTACCAAGCAGAGGATGCGCGGCTAAATCAAAACTACAAAGCCTTGCGGGCTAAGCTGAGTGCTGAGCAAAAGGCGGATCTTAAAAATGTCCAACTGACTTGGCTTAAGTACCGAGATCAGCAGTGCGCGTTTGAATCGGCGCGATACGAGGGCGGATCGATCTATCCCTTGATCGTCTCTGGTTGTTTGCACAAGCTCACCCAGCAGCGGAACGCCGTGCTGAGTGAGCTGCTGTCGCAACCCAGGTAAATCGAATCCGTATCAACAAAGCGCTCAATCAGGATTAAGCGCGTCAGTTCTAATTGGGTGCTGACCGTGCGCCCCCGTCGGTGCTTCCACCGTTGGCATTTAAGGCCTGCTTGAAGTCCGACGCAATCCGACAGAAGCTTTCGCAATACGTTAAAATCAAACTGCTGCGCCCCAGATCAGCTTTTAGTATCCCGCAACCTGCCAACACAGAAGACAAGCATGCTCACCTCGAACACCACCCGCCTGAACAAATACATCTCTGAGAGCGGGATCTGCTCGCGGCGTGAAGCTGACCGATTTATCGAGCAGGGAAATGTCTACATAAACGGCAAGCGCGCCAAAATTGGCGATCAGGTGGTCGATGGGGATCTGGTCAAGGTAAACGGCCAGCCGATCGAGCCTCGCGGCGAGAACGCGCTGATCTTTATCGCGCTGAACAAGCCGGTTGGGGTGGTGAGTACCACTGACAGCAGCGAGCGGGGCAATATCGTGGACTTTGTGAATCTGCCGATGCGCGTGTTTCCGATTGGTCGGTTGGATAAGGACTCACAGGGCCTGATCTTTTTGACCAACAACGGGGATCTGGTGAACAAGATCCTGCGCGCGGGCAACAAACACGAAAAAGAGTACTTGGTCACGGTCAACAAGCCGATCACTCAGCCCTTTATCGATGGCATGGCGGCTGGCGTGCCGATGCTCGGGGTAACCACCAAGAAGTGTAAGGTCACTCAAGAGTCGCCGTATGTGTTTAAGATCACCCTGATACAGGGCTTGAACCGGCAGATCCGCCGCATGTGTGAGCACTTTGACTATGAGGTGACCAAGCTTGAGCGCACCAAGATCATGCACGTGGATCTAAAGGGGTTACCGGTAGGAGAGTGGCGCGACTTAACCCCGGATGAGATTAAGATCATGGCAAAGCAGATCGAGCACTCAAAGGGTGAGGCTAAACCTGGCAAGGTTAAGAAAAAAGCGCCGCGTAAGAAGTTTCAGCATCACTTCGACGCGGCAAAAAAAGAGTCAAAACCTAAGGGGGTTGGCGCGCGGGTGAGGCCAGCTAAGGGTGGTAAGAGCGGGGGGCGGAAGCGGTGATTTAAACTTAGGTTTAGTTTGGGTCCTATGGTTTGACTGAATCAAGATTAATATTAGTAGCTCATACGCATCGATAAGTTAATAAAAATAAATCATAGGCGAGTGCAATCAGTTATGTGACATAATCGATGAAACTAGTATATTCATGCTTATTTATACACAAGCGTATGAGTATATAGAGTTTAGCCACCTTATCGCTTATCAAAATTCAAGTGAGTGTTTATCTATAATGAAAAGCTTTTGTTGAGAATGTCATGAGGTTTATAGGTAATAAAGAGTTAATAACCAAAGATATTGAAAGACTATTGGAGACTAAGAGCTTAATTAACAAAAAACTTATTTTTTTTGATGCTTTTTGTGGGACAGGAGCAGTCGCAGATTATTTTAAGAAAAACTTCGATCTTAAGATAAATGACATGATTTTATGGAGCACCTTATATTCCAAAGGACGCATTCAGTCAGAAAATTGTAGTTTTGAACTGTTAGGATTTTGTCCTTTTGAATTTTTAAATTCTAGCGAAGAAATTGTCGAAGGTTTTTTTTATAAAAACTATAGTCCTGCTAGATCAAAGCGAATGTACTTTACAGCTGAGAATGCAGGAAGAATTGACTTTTTTAGATCTACTATTGAGCTATGGCGAAATGAAAATAGATTAAGTGAGAATGAATTTGCCTATTTATTGGCATCTTTAATAGAGTCTATTTCATATATTTCGAATACTGCAGGTGTCTATGGGGCATTCTTAAAACACTGGGATTCTAGAGCGCATAAGAAGTTAGAGCTATTTCGTGTAGCTTCAAAAAAGAATAAACCAGTTTCTTTGCATGTCTACAACTCAAAAATTGAAGATATAATTGAAGAGGTTGAATGTGATATTTTATACTTAGATCCACCATACACTCAAAATCAATATGGAACGCAATATCATATATTGGAAACCCTTGTTCGGAATGACAACCCTTCTATAAGTAAAATTACCGGTTCTCGATCAACATCATCTTTAAGATCTGACTGGTCAAAAAATTATAAATCTCATATCTTATTTGATAAAATTATTGCAAAAACAACTGCTAAACATATTATTTTAAGTTACAGTATTGATGGGTTTTTATCAAAAAGTTATATTGAAGCGGTTCTTAAAAGATACGGAAAAATTGAAACATATCTTTGTCAAAAGATTTCTTATAATAAATATACTAATTATAAGTCAAGGAAGGGAAAAGAGCATTTTGAATTATTATTTTATATAGAAAAAAAATCAAAGAAAGATGTAATTTATGAAGGCCCATTAAATTATATAGGTAGCAAGTCCAGAATGGTGAAAGAGCTAGCAGCCTTTTATCCCGAGGATGTTACGACATTTATAGATACTTTTGGGGGAGGGGCAAATATAGCAATTAACTCTAATGCAAATAATACAATATATAATGAATTGAATTATTTTGTTAAAGATTTAATTGAGTCATTTGAATTCAATGATACTTATGAATATTTGTTGTTTATTAAAAAAATTGAAAAAAAATTCTCTTTACTTAAAGAGGATTCTGAAAGTTACTTAAATGCTAGAGAGTATTATAATTCACTTCCTGTAAGCAAAAGAGATCCTAGAATTTTATACACAATATTACTTTATGGATTTAATCAACAATTGAGATTTAATAGTAACCATGAATTCAACAACCCTGTAGGTATGAGATGGTTTAATGACAAAGTTCTAGAGAAGTTTGTTAGCTTTTCAAGGGTAATAAAAGAAAAAAAAATTATTATTAAAAATTGTGATTATTCTCAATTAGAGATACCTAAAGGTAAAACCTTTTTATATTTTGACCCTCCATATATGATGACAACTGGCTCATATAATGATGGTAAAAGGGGTTTTAAAGGTTGGAGTATCGAAGAAGAAAATCGATTATTAAAATTTTTAGAGCAGTTAAATTATAAAGAAATAAAATTTATGCTTTCATATGTTGTTAAGCATAAAGGAGAGGTAAATACAAATGTAACGCAGTGGGTTAAAAAAAATAAATTTAAATTAATTGAACTTAGTGGTTATCCTGGAATTAAAAGAAAAGAGGTTATAATTATTAATTATGAAAAATAAATCAACTCCACATTTTGTTATATGTGATAGGTTTCAAAAAGGAGGTAGGTACCAAGAATTACTTACTCAAGAAATATTGTCTGATGTTGCTTTAAAATGCGTAGGTAATTCTAATTTTACAGTTGAATATATAGATAATATTAATAAAGGTAAATTAGCTAGATTATATTTTAATGAAGAAGTCCATTATATTTCCTTTACAGATAAAATTATCCAATCTAGAAATTCTTTTTTTCAAAGTTTTCCATCAGCCTTATTGCAGTTTATTCAGGATAACCATAAAAAAAAATTTTTAGCATATTACATTTTACCACCTGAGAGTGGGAGAATAGAAACTAATTATCATAACTTCATGTTCCGTCTTATAAAAACGGTTGGTGCTGTTTTCTTGAACGAAAACGACATATTAAAAGAACCTATTTTTATGTTTTCTTCTTATCAAGACCTCATACTAAGTAAAGAGAATATACGGGGTAAAAATAGCAGTAATAGGTCCACTTATGTTACAAAATCTGAAGATGGAAAATTACAAGTATTTAGTAAGGTATATGGAGCAAGTAAATACGAATCAACATTGATTAGCCTTGCTTTGTATCACATATCAATACTACCTATAGAAATTTACGAAATTAAAGAACAAAATTTATTAAAACTTCCTAAAACCGCTCGAGATTACCTTATTTCTTTAGATCGAGTAAGCGTAATAACATCTGATATTAAACAAGAAGAAAAAGAGTATGCTGAAAACAATAGTTTAAGATCCCCTCGATTTATTAGTAATTTACTTAGTAAATTGGGCAGTAAGAAATGTAGTCTTTGTGATTGTGACATACCTGAAATCATTCAAGGTGCACATATATGGCCTGTATCTGAGATTAAAAAAAGTAAAAATCTATCGTTTAGAAATAGATTAGATAATGCCTTAGATGGGGATAATGGGTGGTGGTTATGCCAAAATCATCACAAGTTATTTGATTCAAATTTAATTTACATATCAGAAGATGGAAATGTTTATTATGATAATTCTATACAGCACGGAAGTTTTGATTACCTTAAGGCAATAACGAAGAATACTTCATTACCTCAGGTTTTTCGTAACGATAATTTTTTGGCCTATTTAAACAAGAGAAATATGTTTTTAGATCAAGAAAACTTCACCAATTTATATATTGACTGATGCAAATATGTATTTTAGAAGTAAATGGTTAACAAGAACACTAACACGCAATCTCACATCCCATGCTACGCTCTTCATATTATTAATGCCAGATATATCCATGTATTTGGGGTTAAGGTTACTTGTACCTAGGAGATTTAATCAAAAAATCCGTTTTCTTAGGTTTATCTCGTCCATGACATTTTAGTTCAATCGTTAAACGCGCTCAATCACCGTAGCGACACCCTAACCCAGACCGATAAATTTGTTAGTCAAACCTAAGTGCCTCATGACCTGTAGAAAAAACAGGCTATTAGAAGAAGTCCTTTGGGCGTGACGCCAAGACCACTTAGCTAACCGCCCGTAGCGACTTCACATAGACATTTTTAAAAGCTTCTGGTTTATCTGCCCTGCCTCAGTACTCAAGTTCGGCTTTGTGCTTCTCGATAAAATCTGCCCACCGCGTCGGCTGTTTGCCGGTTATCTGGACAAAGTTATCAAAGGTTTCACTTGCGCCCGGTATGGTGCCCGCTGCGTGACGCTTCCAGTGGTCATATACGCACCTCATGTAGGTCATCTCGGCGCCAGAGTTTTGCATATCTTGTAGGAACACCTCGGGTGACAAAGGCTCGTATCGATAGGGTTTGCCAACGATCTGCGTCATGAGAGCGGCGATCTCATCAAAATTTTTGGCGTCAGAGCTGAGTCGATAGGTCTTGCCGGAGTGTTTTTCAGGGTCAGCTAGCGCTAAAGCCGCGACCAGGGCGACATCGTCCACGTCGACCCAGCTAAGCTTGGCGTCATCGACATAAGCGTGTATCACACCATCGCCGACCCCTTTTTTATCGCCATAGCTCAGCAGATTTTGCATGAAGTCTTGCGGGCGCAGGTGGGTGTAGGTAAATCCCGCCCACTCGATGTAGCGCTCAACCAACTGGTGCCACGCCCAGTGCCCGACCGTGGCGTCGTCTGGGCCGCAAGCGCCTAGGTGCACCACGTGACTGATCCCTGCTTTTTTAGCGTTGTCGGTGAGCACTTTGCTCTGCAGGAGCATATCGACGGTGTAACCCGTCATCATGAACAACCGATCGATCCCCTCAAAAGCAGGCAGGTGCGTGCTGGGATCGTCAAAATCAAGGATGACCGTCTCTATGCCGAGCTCTCTAAATTCAGCGCCTTTGGCTGTACTGCGCACCGCGGCGACGATCTCGATACCCTCTTGAGACCGTAAACAGTCGATGGTTTTGCGGCCCACCTGTCCGGTTGCACCCGTGATGAGGATCTTTGGATTGGCTGTGTACATAGTGAACGCCTCTGGTTGTTTGAGTACTCAAGCCAAAGCTTAGTCATATATATGACTAAGCCTGCTTAGGTAAGTTTGATTAGGTGTCCACCCTAACAGTCGTGGCAAATGTCACTCTAGCCAACTTACTTCTTAGTTTTGTATGTGTCTCGATTTGAGCCTGGCATAGATGAATTTGATCTTGCTCTAGATAATGGTTGGATAAGGGGTGAGTTGAGCGAAGCGGTTGCTTAGCAAGCCTAGCTCAGGAATCAGTCTTGGATTAGCTAAATTTATTTGGTAGGACTTTAGGGCTGAGTTGGGATTGGTACCTTAGTAGGCACTTATGAGTGTTTGGGCGTCAACAGCGTGTGCACGCCTAAAGCCTTGGTAACCCTAGGTGTTAATCCGCGCCTTGCTTATCCAGCTCTAAACAAAAACACCACTTAACTAGGGCTTCAGAACTAAGTCTTTGGCTTTTTTGAGCGGCTCTGTATAGCTATCGACACGTGATGCGCATCACGCTACAATTATAGTATGATTAAATCCTTTAAACACAAAGGCCTCAAGAGCTACTTTCAGACGGGGAGTGTTTCGGGTATTCAGGCAAAACATGAACGTAAGTTGCGGATGCAACTGACAGCCATAGATACCGCACAAACAATTGAAGACATCAACTTACCTGGTTTTAGATTGCACCCCCTTAAAGGGGATCGTAACGGGATTTGGTCGATAAAGGTAAATGGTAATTGGCGCATCACTTTTGAGTTTAAAGATGGCAATGCTTATATTCTCAACTACGAGGACTATCACTAATGACTATGCACAACCCACCACACCCTGGCGAGTTTATCTACGACGTATACATAGAGCCAGCTGGTTTTAGTTGTCGTTATTTAGCGAAGCAACTAGACGTAGCATCTTCGACATTAAATCGAGTACTTAAAGGTCAAAGCGCTATATCTCCAGAAATGGCGCTTCGCCTTTCCAAGGCAATCGGAAGAACGCCAGAGAGTTGGTTATCTATGCAAGATAACTATGATCTCTGGTATGCCAAGCAACAAATTAATCTAGAAAATGTCCATTCAGTAGATTTTGAAATAGTTTAAATTACTTTTATTTATTGGATTGACCTTAACCTAAGGGTTGCTATACAGCTGAAAATCCCTGTTAAGAAAAAAACATTGTTAAAATAGATCGCCTGTTTATCACAGGCCTTCTTGGTATGAAGCTTGATAATAAAGCCCTTAATAAAATGATCGTATTAACTTTAATCGGAAAAAATCAGATGAAAAATTTAACAGCTGTACTTAGTTCGGTTTTGCTTGCCTCTTGCACAACTACTCAACAATTAAAATTAAATACAAAAAGTGAGAGTAGTTTAGAAAACTATAAAGACAAACCGGCTTCAGAATTTATTTATAATCGTTATATAGCTGATTATGATAGTTTAGGATTTGGCTTAATCAACAGGGGGGCTGATTATATATTTTCTGGAATTAATAAAGTAGTCAAGAGTAAGGAAGTTGAATCAGACATAAGAAAAAAATATAACTTACACCTCGCATTTTATAATTATGCAGATCCAAGCAGATTATTAAGACCTAAAGTTGAGTTGTCTAAATTATGTAGTGTTCAAGGTGGAAGCATTAAGGCATTAAATCTATTTACTCGTAACATAGCGCGAGAGAACATGAATAATGCACTTAAAGAATCGCTCACCCATTATTCATTTGAGTACCTAAATTCAGCTGGTGAAGTTAAAAGATTTAACTCATCTGAACAAAAAATCATGATGACGCCAGACTTTGGTATACCCATGTATGCGAAATTAAACTCAGTCAGAGAGGGTATAGTGGATCGATCGGAGGCTCGCTCCAAAAGTATTAAGATGAGTAGTTTTCCATCAGCTTTCGATGAAGCAATTAGGGCTGAATCATTTGGAGTATTTGAATGCGCATCGGATAGGCGTTCATTGTGGAAAGCTAATATAACGCCGCTATATGTAGAAAAAGGTTCGGATCATGGCATTGATTTAAATACCGAGGTTGCGACAATTCAAATATCTGCAAACGATTAAGCTTTTTTCAGTATATTTAGTCTTAACTAAAAAACCCCGCTTTCGCGGGGTTTCTCATACCTGATATTTTACTCTATGCTTTAGACGCGCTCGATCACGGTAGCGATACCCTGACCCAGACCGATACACATGGTAGCCAGACCCACTTGGGTGTCCTTTTGCTCCATGGCGTTTAGCAGAGTAACGAGGATGCGTGAACCTGAGCACCCGAGTGGGTGACCCAGAGCGATCGCGCCGCCGTTTACGTTGACGATGTCTTGCTTGTCATAAAGATCCAAGTGCTTCATGACCGAGAGGCCCTGAGCAGCAAAGGCTTCGTTTAGCTCGATGGTCTGCATGTCGCTGATCTGCATGCCAGCGCGCTTAAGCACCTTGCGAGTGGCAGGAACTGGACCAAAGCCCATGATCGCCGCGTCACAACCAGCAACCGCCATCGAGACGATCTTGGCGCGAGGCTTGAGACCTAAGTCTTTGGCTTTTTGCGCGGTCATCATCAGCATGGCTGAAGCGCCGTCAGACAGGGCAGAGGAGGTGCCTGCAGTGACTGATCCGTTAGCCGGATCAAACACAGGGCGCAGCTTGGAGAGCGACTCAGCGGTGGTGTCCGGACGGATTACTTCGTCAACCGTGCAGTTCTGCAAGAAGCCCTGCTCATCATGCCCCTCAATCCCGACGATCTCGTTGTCAAAGCGGCCAGCTTGGGTCGCTGCCCAAGCGCGCTGGTGCGACTGCGCGCCAAAAGCGTCTTGCTCTTCGCGGGTGATTTCGTTTTGGCGACCCAGCATCTCAGCTGTCAAACCCATCATGTTTGAAGCTTTAGCGTAATGCTTAGACGCTTCGGGGTTAGGATCGACGCCGTGCATCATGCCTACGTGACCCATGTGCTCAACTCCACCGACGATAAAGATATCGCCTTGACCCAGCATCAGCTGCGCCGCAGCAGTGTGAGTGGCCTGCATCGATGAGCCGCAAAGACGGTTCACAGTTTGACCGGCCACTTGCTTGGGGAGGCCGGCGAGCAGTGAGGCGTAGCGGGCGATGTTCCAGCCTTGCTCTAGGGTCTGGTTCACACAGCCCCAGATCACGTCTTCGACTTCGTTTGGATCAAAGTCGTTACGGGCGACCAGCGCGCGGATCAGCTCGGCGGACAACTTATCGGCACGCACGTTACGGAACATGCCGTTTTTGGTTTTACCCATGGCAGAGCGCACGCCATCGACGATCACTACGTCATTTGGTTTTAAATCACTCATCTGTCTTGCTCCTTATGCGTAAAATTTCTGGTTGGCGGCGGCCATATCGATGATCATCTGCGGGGCTGCGTAAGCTTCGCCTAGGTGTGCGTACTTCTCGCACAGCGCTTTGTAGTTGCTGATGCCCATCTGATCGATATAGCGGCAAGGACCCCCGCGGAAAGGCGGGAAGCCTAAGCCCATGAGCATCGCCATGTCGGCTTCACCTGCAGTCTCGACGATCTTGTCCTCGAGGCAGCGTACGGTTTCGTTGCAGTAGGCCAGCATGAGACGTGCTTCGATCTCGCCTGCGTCCATCTGCTCAGGCTGCTTGCCAGTGTGCTCAGCGATCAGATTCATCGCTTCTTCGTCGACCTGTTTTTGCACGCGTCCACGGCGATCCGCTTCGTACTTGTAAAAACCTTTGCCATTTTTCTGGCCAAGGCGTTTGTGCTCATACATAAGCTCGATCACGCCTTTGTAGTCTTTACCAGCGCGCTCAGGGTAGGCTTCTGCGATCACTTCACCGGCGTGGACATTGGTATCCATACCGACGACGTCGAGCAAGTAAGCAGGGCCCATCGGCCAGCCGAACTTCTCCATGACTTTGTCGACTTGGCGAAGGTCCGCGCCGTCGCGCATGAGCAGCTCAAAGGCAGCGAAGTAAGGGAACAAAGTGCGGTTCACGAGGAAGCCAGCGCAGTCGCCAACGACGATCGGGGTTTTGCCCATCTTTTGTGCCAGCTGCACGGTTGAGGCAATCGCGTGATCGCTCGACTTCTCACCGCGGATCACTTCCACCAGTGGCATACGGTGCACTGGGTTGAAAAAGTGCATACCGACGAAGTTCTCTGGACGATCCAATGCGGTTGCCAGCTCCGTGATCGAGATGGTCGAGGTGTTAGAGGCCAAGATCGCATCGTCTTTGGTTAAGCCTTCAACTTCCTTAAGTACTGATTTTTTGATTTTGGCGTTTTCAACCACCGCTTCAATCACGATATCGACTTCGCCGAAGTCACCGTAGTTCAAGGTTGGCTTGATGCGCGCTAAAGTTTCGCCCATCTTTTTAGGAGTCGAATGCCCACGATCGATGGCTTTGGTGAGCAGCTTAGTTGCTTCACCCATACCCAGATCAAGCGCACCTGAGTTGATGTCTTTCATGATGATTGGCACGCCTTTAGAGGCGGCTTGATAGGCGATCCCGCCGCCCATGATGCCTGCGCCAAGTACCGCTGACTCGTTCAGCTCACCGGCTTTTTTGGTCCAAGCTTTGGCTTTTTTCTTAACCAGCTGATCACTTAAAAACACACCGATCAGCGCTTCGGCTTGCGGCGTGACCGCAGCTTTAGCGAAGTTAGTGGCTTCAACATCTAGCGCTTCGTTGCGCGGTAAGTTGACGTGCTTCTCGATCGCGTCCAGTGCTAGTGCGATAGAGGGGTAGTTTTTCGGATTGGCTTTGGCAAAAACCGCCGCTTTACCGGTGTTAAAGGCCATCGCTTGCTCAATCGGCTTAAGCTTCACTGGCTCAAGTTTTTCGCGGCGCTTGTCCTGCCAGTCAAAGTTGCCATCGATGGCATTTTTCACTAAATCTTTAGCAGCAGCTTCTAAGTGATCCAGAGCTACCACGGCGTCGACCGCGTGCACTTTGAGTGCGGCGTCAGCGCGGTGTGACTTGCCGGTGGCGATCCACTCAACTGCGTTGTCGATACCGATCACGCGCGGCAGGCGAACTGAGCCGCCGAAGCCTGGGAAGATACCCAGTTGGGTTTCTGGCAGGCCGACCTGAGCGCTGTCCGCCATGACGCGATAGTCGCACACGAGGCACATCTCAAAGCCGCCGCCGAGCGCGACGCCACTGATAGCCGCGACAGTTGGAAAAGGTAGGTCTTCAAAGCGGTTAAAGATCTGGTTAATTTGCAGCAACCAATCCTTGATACCGCTCTCGCCCATCGCAAAGTTTGATCCAAACTCGGTGATGTCAGCCCCGACGATAAAGCCGGTTTTCTTTGCGCTCGCAACGATCAGACCTTTGATCCCGTCTGCGTGCATGAGCGCGTCAATCGACGCGGCAAAGTCTTCAATCGTGGCTTTATCAAATTTGTTGACCGATTCGTTTTTGTTGTCAAAGGTGAGTGTCGCAACGCCTTCAACCGGCGCGCTCACTTGGATCGCCGAGCCTTCATAGATCATAGGAAACTCCTGTGGGTTTGGTTTCTAAACAGTTAAATCGGCCTTTAGTGTATTGAATGCGGCGGGCAGCTTCCAGTAACCACCTGTAATTTGACGCATCAGTCACTTTTTTAAAACCTGTGTCAAATGGTAATCATGGCTGCCTTGAGTCTGGTGCATGGCTATACTGACATTTGACCCCTCTTTATCCTTGCCCTCATGCCCTCAAGCCAGCCTCCCGCCGTCTCGGTATCTGCTACTTTTTCCGAACAGATTGATCAGATTCATGCAGACCTTGCGGTGTGGATTGATCAAAGCGAGCTCTCCGATCCTTTGAGCGAGTCGGTGCCCTACGCGGTTGGTGGCGGTAAGTGTGTGCGGGCGCTTTTGTGTCGGCTGGTTTTTGAGGATTTAAGCAAAAGCCCCAGTCACCATCAAACCAACATGATGCGCCGCGCCTGTATCGCGCTTGAGCTGATTCACGCCTACTCTTTGGTGCACGACGATATGCCGTGTATGGATGACGATGAGCTTCGCCGCGGCAAACCGACAGCTCATGTGCAGTTTGGTGAGGCGGTGGCGATGCTGAGCGGGGACGTGCTGCAGACGCTGGCTTTTGAGGTGCTGAGCTTCGATGAGTTGTTTGACGTGCCGCCGGACGCGGCGATTTGTTTGCAATTAACTCAGGAGCTGAGCACTGCAGCGCGAAAGATGGTCAACGGACAGATGCGTGATCTGCTTGCTGAAACCGAGGACTTGGGCGAACTTGAGCTGACCGAGCTACACCTTGATAAAACCGGCGCGCTGATCCAGGCGGCAGTGGTGATGGGCGCGATCTGCGCGGGCGCCAAACCGCTGACGCTTGATGTGCTGGGCGGCGCGGCGGCGAAGATCGGGCTGATCTTTCAGATCTTGGATGACGTGTTAGATGTCACCGCGACCACCGAGGTGCTGGGCAAACCGCAGGGTTCCGATGTGAAGCTGGGCAAAAGTACCTATGTGACTCTCATGGGACTTGATGGTGCGCAAAGCAAAGCGCAAAGCCTTAACGACTGGGTGATGGATGAGCTCAGCAGCGTGCGGCCGGATCTGACCCACACCAAGACGCTGGTGCAGATGTTGGCGGGGCGGCAGAGCTGAGGGTTTATGGGAGCCAAGGGTTCGTCAGAATCATGGGTTCGTCAAAGTTATTGACAAGAAAGTTGCTTACTTTAAACCCAGTTATTGATCCGTTGATCGAAAACACAAATAAAAACCATTCTCATTATTGATGGCGCGATGCTTTGCCGCTAAACTGACCCTGTTCAATCAATCAAGCGATGAGCCGTTATGTTTGTATGCGTATGCGCCGGAGTCACTGACCAACAAATTATCGATGCCGCTAAAACCGAGTGCAGCGCAGATTCGCTGGCTGCCAAACTTGGGGTAGGCGAGAACTGCGGCAGTTGCCTTGATTACTTTTATGAGCTGGCGATGGGCGAGGGTTTGCCGCTGGTTGCGGTCGAAACCAAGGAAGTGGTTTTTGAGCGGGTTCTGCTCACGGCTTGAGTCACTGAATTCGATTGATAAAAAATGCCTGCAATTGCAGGCATTTTTTATGGGCATAAATCACTCACCGTCAGTAACTGACTGGATGTAGTTTTGCTCGCCAATTAACTTAATTAGGTCTTGCTGAGTTTCAAGCTGATCAATCCATGACTCGTTGTGTTCTTTGAACTTCTCAAGCAACTCACGGCTGACAAAGTCGCGCGCTTCTTCAAGCGACTGGATCGCCTCTTTGAGCTTGTCACTTAAGGCGTACTCAGTTTTTAAGTCACACTCGATGATCTCCGCCACGCTTTGACCGATGTAGAGCTTGCCCAGCTTTTGCAGGTTAGGCAGACCCTCAAGCAGCAGTATGCGCTCGATGGTGTCATCGGCGTATTTCATCTGCTGGATCGACTCATGGTAGATCTGCTTGCCCAAACCTTCGACGCCCCAGTTCTTTAGCATCCGCGCATGCAAGAAGTATTGGTTGATGGCGATCAGCTGGATCGCGAGCACATCGTTTAAGAGTGGATTAACGATCGAATCAGCCTTCATCGGATTCACCGATCTGTGATTGCAGGTAGTTGGACAGTCCCATGAGCTCAATCAGTTTGAGCTGCTGCTCAAGCCAGTGAGCGTGGTCTTCTTCGGTGTCCTTGAGCTGTTCAACCAACATGAGGCGCGAAACATAGTCCTGATGCTGCTCACAAAGCTGGATCGCGTCTTTCAAGTTTTTTTGGACGGTGTACTCAAGCTCCAGATCACTCTTAAGCATCGCCTCAACTGTGATTTCGGTGTTGATGGCGTGCGGGGTCTCTGTTGGTTTTCCGCCCAACAGCAGCACCCGGTCGATCAGTGCTTTGGCGTGCAGGCCTTCGTGCTCGGACTCATGAAGGGAGTGTTGATAGAGCTTTTTGAGTCCCAGGTCGTCAAAGGTGGTGGCATGAATCAGGTACTGATCACGTGCTGCCAGCTCCCCGCGAATCAACTCGTTAAGACAATCTACAACCGCTGGTTCACCTTGCATCTGTTTTTCTCCTCAATTTGTATTTAGGTTATGACACTGCGGCCTCAACCTCAATAAGAGTCTCAAATAACCATCAATTTAAATCAAAAAAAACCCGCCGTGAGGCGGGTTCTTCAATCAGCTAAAACCTATAGCTTTTTTGAACTCAGAGCGTCAGCACCTTCGCCTGCGTACTCAGCGTTAGCAAAGTCCCAGTTGACGAGGACGTCGAGGAACTTTTGCACATACGCGCCGCGGTCGTTACGGAAGTCGATGTAGTAAGCATGCTCCCATACGTCGCAGGTCAGTACCGCTACTTTACCGTGGGCAAGTGGGGTATCGGCGTTGGCAGTTTTCATGATTGAGAGTTTGCCGTTTGCTTTATCAGCAACGAGCCAACCCCAACCTGAACCAAACTGACCGGTACAAGCGGCTTTGAACTCTTCAGCGAACTTGTCAAACGAACCGAAGTCAGCGTCGATCTGCTCAGCCAATTTACCGGTAGCTTTGCCGCCGCCGTCTGGCGTCATGCAGTTCCAGTAAAACGTGTGGTTCCAAACCTGAGCGGCTTGGTTGAACATGGTTTGCTTAGAGTCGTCTTTAGCGGTCGCGGTGATGATCGCGTTTAGGTCTTTGTCTTCATGACCTGAACCGGGCAACAGCTCGTTTAGTTTGTTGACGTAAGCGGCGTGGTGCTTGTCGTGGTGATAGGTTAGCGTCTCGGCGCTGATGGTTGGCTCAAGTGCTTCTTTTGCGTATGGCAATTCTGGAAGTACGATCTGTCCCATGGGGAGCTCCTTTATATATAGTGATTGGTTGTTGATTAATCGGGTTAACACAGCGATCTAGGCACCGATCGGCTGCTCATTAACTGGGTTAAAGCATAGCAAAATCAGCTGTGTGCAAAATTTAACGAATTGTTGCTCTAATGAAGGTGTTGAGAAGCACTCGCATTTGCTGGGGTGGCTTTGAGATTAAACCCTGAGTCTCAGCCTGTAAAGGTGGACATTTTAAATGTCCTCCTTAGCCGAAGTAACCAATTAAGCGCTGATCCAGCGGGTAAGCAGCACCGCGCCCGCCGCAATCGAGATAGTCCCAGCATAAGCAGGCAAGTTGATCATGAGCAGACCCAGCGCACCGAGCAACACCAAAAAGCGAGTTTGACTTCGGTTGCGCTTGGCTTGAGAAAGGGTGATCTGCTCAAGCGCTTTGGATTGCTCCAGTTGCCAGGCGCCCTGACGGCGGATGTTGTGCACCAAGGTGTAGGCCAAATCGGGCAGCTCAGTTGAGCTGATCAGCAAATCGGGCGCACCGGCCTTGAACTTGTCAAACGCGCGTTTGGGGGAGAGCTGTGAGTTGATCCACTGAGTGATGATGGGGCGCGCCTCACTCCAGATATCAAGCTTGGGGTTTAGATCGCGGCCCATGCCCTCGACATGCACCAAAGTTTTGATCAGCAACATGAGCGATGGCGGGATGGTGAGTTTGTAGCGGCGCGCCATGTCTAACACGTCAACTAACACCCCAGCAAAGTCGATCTCATCCATGGGTTTGGAGATCATGGGACCGATACTGGTGCGCATGTCGCGGGCAAGGTTCACCTTACTGACATCTTCGGGTGTCCAGCCTGCCAGCGTGATGATCTGCACCAAGTGCTCAAAATCACGGTTCATGACCGCGAGCAAGAGGCGAGCCACCATCAGCCGGTCGGCATCAGATAAGCTGCCAACGATCGCGCAATCCAGTGCGATATAGCGGGGACTCTCAGGGTTGATCGTCTCAACAAAGACATTGCCCGGGTGCATGTCAGCGTGAAAAAAGTTATCGCGAAACAGTTGGGTGAAAAAGATCTTCAGTCCCTTTTTGGAGAGCGCCTCCAAATCCACGCCCAGTTCTATGAGGCGCTCGGTCTGTGATACTGGCACCCCGATGATGCGCTCGTTGATCAGTACGTCGTCGCTTTCAAAGTAGACTTGCGGCACGTACATGTCCGGCCCGCCCAAAAAGTTCTCGCGCATGATCCGCGTGTTGGCAGCTTCATGAGTCAGGCGAGTTTCCATGAGCATGACGCGGTGATAGTCGCTGATCACTTGATTCAGATTCATGGCACGCGCCGCTTCAAAGCGCTCGCTTAAGTGTTTGCCCAGCCAAGCGAGCAGCGCAAAGTCGCGCGTGACCGCTGCGTGCACTCCAGGGCGCACCACTTTGACCACGACTTCAAAACCCTCTAGCAGCTGGGCAGTGTGAACCTGAGCGATGGAGGCGGCTGCCAAGGGTTGATCGTCGAAGCGAGAAAACACTTGATCGAGCGGTTTACCCAGACTTGCCTCTACGATCTGCTTGAGCTTTTCGCTATCAAAGGCAGTGATCTGATCCTGCAGGTAGGTAAGCTGCTCGATGATCTCGGGCGGCACCAGATCGCGGCGAGTAGAGAGCAGCTGCCCGCCCTTAAGAAAGATCACCCCCATTTCCTCCAGCGCACTCTTTAAGCTCAGTGGTTTGGGCTTAGCGAACCAACTGGCCGGGTGCAGGCGAATCATGAGTGCCGCGCGCCGGATCGGCCCCCGCGCGGGATCGCCTGGGGGGAGCGTCAGATTAGCAAGCAGGTGATCAAGGCGGTGCGCCGCAGCAATACGCCACAGCTCAAGAAGGCGAATAACAAAAGCGATCAAGAGGCATCCAAGGGTTGGGTTTGGCTCGATTGTACTTGAGAATCAACGTCTCTTGCACGGCATGCACGCTTGAGATTGGCGCGGTTGCCAGCTTTCGTGACCTTGTCAAATGCCAACGGTGGCTGATTTGGCGAAGAGATAGGACAAACTGATGATTAATTGAGGTAGCTGGAAGCGGGTTTGGAGGTTGCTGAAAAGTGGCGCGACTTTTAATTTATGAACAGCCTTGGCGGTGGTGGTAGATGGTGGCGGCTTGAGCGGGCTTTATGTATTAAGCTTGATCACGGCAACCTAAGTTAAAGCTGGTCTTGGTTTAAGCTGCCTGTTTACTTTGAAAGTACCTTAATTATCTGTGCCTAACTTGCATGGTCAGCAAGATGAGACCTTGCTGACTGCGGTCAGTTAGCGCAGCTTAAGGGTCTTCTGCGCTGATTTGATCTTGCTTTACCTTAAGCTGTGCTTGAGTGCGCTCGATCCCCAGTTTGAGTTCACGCAATTCGCGCTTCATTTGCTCAAAGTCTTGGCGCTTAACCAGCACCTCAGTGTCTTCAGTTAAGTGCTCTTTGGCGTAAAAATCAGCCGCTGAAGCTGAGCGGGCGCCGCTGGATTTGAGCTTCTTTAAAAACTCATCGATCTGACCGCCGATGCTGCTACCCAGCCACTTGGATAGGCGCTCGCCAACCGAGAGATCCAGACCACCCAGCAGGGTTTTGAGGTTTTGCAAAACCTTCATGTCGCCTTGGATCGGTGCGCTTGCCGCTGGAGCCAAGAGCAGCTTAAAAGCGTCACTTAAGGTATCGACGTGCAGCACACAATCAGCGCTGAACAAAGCCCAGTCAGCATCGTCTTTAAATCTGGGTTGATCAAAGGGACCGAGCAGCTCAGCTTCACCGTCTTTATAGGCAGTGGGTTCAATCCCGATCTTGCCTGGCGCCATAAAGTCGATGTCTAAGGATAAGTTGGGGTGGTTCAAGATCACCCGAAAGGTTTTACCAGCCAGGGTGGAGTTGATGCGCTCTTGGCTGACCGGATCACTTTTGAGCAGCTGGTTGACCAGCTGATTGGCGGCATGCAGCGCAAAGGTGATGATCACCTGTCTCTTATACACATCTGACGCTGCCGACGAAGAGGATAGTGTAGATC
>OJBY01000389.1_pt1 | contig 24215 bp, 27 predicted proteins | sample 1591731 | NCBI WGS metagenome assembly OJBY01 (sample SAMN05416837, study PRJEB24817) | seawater metagenome | isolation source: Sea water | place: Canada:Atlantic | collected 2013-07
TAAAGAGGTACGCGAGCTGGGTTTAGAACGTCGTGAGACAGTTCGGTCCCTATCTACCGTGGGCGTTGGATATTTGAGAGGATCTGCTCCTAGTACGAGAGGACCAGAGTGGACAAACCTCTGGTGTTCCTGTTGTCACGCCAGTGGCATTGCAGGGTAGCTATGTTTGGAAGGGATAACCGCTGAAAGCATCTAAGCGGGAAGCCTACCTCAAGATAAGATATCCCAGGTAATTTATTACCCTAAAGAGACGTTCAAGACTAGGACGTTGATAGGCCGGGTGTGGAAGCGTAGCGATACGTGAAGCTAACCGGTACTAATGACTCGTGAGGCTTGACTATACAACACCCAAGCAGTTACGTAGTAGTTAACGATTTCACCATTTATAACCAAACTTGATTTGGTTCTCAAAGCTCATAACATCATCGATGTTGCCCAGTTGTGCTGACGACCATAGCAAGAGTGAACCACCTGATCCCTTCTCGAACTCAGAAGTGAAACCTCTTAGCGCCGATGGTAGTGTGGGAGATCCCATGTGAGAGTAGGTCATCGTCAGCCTTTATTAAACCCACGAACCCCGTAGCCGATTGGCTGCGGGGTTTTTGGTTGTGGATGCTGCAGAAGCCGACAAGTTTGGTTGCTGGAATTCAATGTCCAGTGCTAAAGTCGGAACTCAGTGAGTTGAAATTCACTGCATAAAATAAGCATAAGCACCAATAGCAAAATAAACACAAACAAAATAATGATGATCAATGATGAATAAAATCAACAACAGCTGCCACTCAGGCTTTACCTTAATAGAGATGATGATCACCATAGCTGTGATGGGGATTGCAGCAATGATGGCGATGAGTGCTTGGTCAAACCAGATGGCAAGGTATGAAGCGCGCTCTACTATGATAGAGATAGCTGCAGTGCTTAAGGAGTCAGCTACCGATGCGATGGTGATGCACCGCCGGCAAGTGGTTTGTTTCACTGCCAATCAGCTTGACTGCATCGGCACTGGGTTTACTCAGATCATGAGCTTTACGGACACCAATAAAAATGCTTTAAGGGATCCTGATGAATCAATTGCGCTGATTGTTCCGGTTGACCTGAGTTATGGGCAGCTAAAACTCAGTGCGGGATTAGGTAGTCGCGGCTTTGTGTTTATGGAAGATACTGGTCGACCCAGAGGGACTCAGGGCAATGTCACTTACTGTGCTGATAACGGGGATATGACGATCGCTCGTAGCTTGATCATGAGTCGTCAGGGCAGAATCAGACACAGCTATGATTACAACGGTGATGGAGTGCATGATCGCAGTAGCCGGAATGATCCGGTGGGGTGTTGAATGGGGGTGGCTAAATTAGCTGGCTTAGAACTGATAGAATATTTTGATTTGATGTGTTTTAGCGTTAGTCTCTTTCGGTAATTAAAGATACAAGTGTCAGCTTGGTAAGTTGAATTGCTAATTATCGAAGTGATTGTTAAGATTCTCGATCTTTAATTTTGCTGTTCGCATTGCGAGCTGGATGTGAAAATACTCCATGAATCAAAGAGTGAGCTGGCAACACCTTTTAGTGGTATTAACTTTCCTGGCTATATTTATATTTTTCTCACTTTGGTCATTAAGCTGGTCTGAGGAAGTATATCGACTCGTATTAAGTGAGGTGGGTATAGTAGAAACGATCTCTGCTTTTGGGTATTTCTTGTGCATCGGCTTACTTTTTTATGTGGCTGGAAGATCCTCTTTAAAAGACTATTGGTATGTCTATTTGGTTTTTCTTGCTATGGGTTTGCGAGAATTGGACTTTGATAAGAGGTTTACTGAAACTGGGATATTTAAGAGTAAATTTTTACTGGCCAACGATGTTAGTGTGGTTGAAAAGTTTGTCGGTATATCAGTAGTCGTCCTGATTCTATATTCAGTTTATGTTTTGGCAAGTCGCCACCTAAAAACTTTTTTAAGCGAGTTAGCTGCCTTAAGCCTCCGATCTTATGTGGTCTTTTTTGCATTAGGTTTAACCGTAATATCTAAAACTCTGGATGGACTGGCTAGAAAGCTTTCATCTTTTGGAGTCTATCTCGACGCATCAGTCAGTGTGTTCACTTCGCGACTTGAGGAAATACTGGAGCTTGGGATTCCTTTGGCTTTTTTATATGCCATCTATCTTTATTTTTATGATCGCAGGTCAAGTCGTTCGAAGTGAATTAAAAGTTAAGTTTGACGCTATTGCATAGTGTCGCTATAATCCTGCGCACAAGCCCAGATGGTGAAATTGGTAGACACGCCAGCTTCAGGTGCTGGTGATCGCAAGGTCGTGGAGGTTCAAGTCCTCTTCTGGGCACCAAATTTAAAAAAAACCGGCTTAAGCCGGTTTTTTTTTGGTTTTGATTATCTGAGACAGAACTTTGCAATTTTTTTAGGTTTGACTTCAGGCGAAGGTGGTTGAGTGGTCGCTGCGCTGGTGTTCTGCGTAACGGTTTTTGTTTCGTTGTCTGTTTTATTGATGGGGTGCATTGTTCTACTCCTTTTGTTGTTGTAATCAGTTATAAAGCAAAAATAGACGGTAGTACATTAATGATGAGTTGCAATTAGTGATATATTGTAATTATATGTAACTTACGCAATGCTTGTTAAAGTGTCATTTTGAATTGAGATCCAATACAATAAAGGACTAAACACGAAAACGACCTACCTCATGATGCACACGGTAAAGATCATCCAATCTTGTTTGTCCTCAGTATTTGAGGCTGGAAAAGGTATGGCTGGTACCTCTAAGCCGATTCAACCAGCTAAGATGCTTGAGCTTTACGATATGGAGGGGTGTCCTTATTGCCGCCGTGTTAGGGAGGTACTGACGAGTTTAAACATCGACTTCTTGGTCAAACCTTGCCCTAAAGGAGGCTTGGTCTACCGCAAAGAAATCGCTCAACACTTATCCAAGCTGACCTATCCAGTTTTACATGACCCTAATACAGGTGTTTACCTGCCCGAGTCGCAAGACATCATCTCTTATTTATACCAGCACTATAGCAACAGAACTCTACCCAACTCGCTAGCCAAACTTCCTCGCTTCGAAGTGCAGGGTATGTTGGTTAGTGCGGCCTCTATGCTTCGGGGGATTAAAGCTGATCCGGATCGCGATACCTCCATAATTCCTAAGGTATTGGAGTTATATAGTTTTGAGGGTTCTCCCTATAGCCGACCTGTCAGGGAGCGACTGTGTGAGCTTGAGATCAGCTATGTCTGTCGCAATGTTGCCAAGGAGCGCTGGCAAGATGCAGGACCTGCGATCCTTAGGTTAAAACCCGGTCCTTATCACCCCAAGACGGGCGGCAAGCGAGAGTTTTTGCAGCAAAATGCCCTCAGTAAGAAGGTTCAGGTGCCCTTTTTGATTGATCCCAATTATGGGATTGAGATGTACGAGTCTGCTAAGATAATCCGCTATTTGAATCTGACTTATGCGCTGCCCACAGCTTAATCGTTTATGATTAGCCCATGTTTTAATCTATCAGGCCTGCAGTAGCAGGCCCCTTTGTTTATGACCTTCAACGCGCTGACATTTGACACCAAACAATTGGATTTGAGCGATAGGCAGTGGCTTGGAAAAGTCCGCGGTCCAGCAAAGGCAGTGTGTTTACGGCAGATGACCCAGTCGCATGACCGGCTCTTTGTGGTGGTAGCAAGCTCATCGGCAGAAAAGTTACGGATCGAGTCTGAGCTCAATCTGTTAGAGGTTGAGCACTCGGTGCTCGATGATTGGGAAATCTTGCCTTACGACCCGCTTTCACCCGATGCGTCGATTGTTTCTTCACGATTGACTTGGTTTAAGTCGGCGCAGACTCGCGGCATATTGTTGCTCAGCGCATCCACACTCATGCAGCGTATCGCGCCCCCCAGTTGGCTTTTAGGTCAGCACTTTGACTATAAAGTGGGTGACAAGCTCGATATCGAGCGCGAGCGTGAGCGCCTTGTTTTGGCAGGTTATCGCCATACCGAGCTTGTCGACACTCCAGGCGAGTTCAGCATTCGTGGATCACTGATTGATCTGTTTGCGACTGGCCAGAGGCATCCGCTTAGGCTCGATCTGTTTGACGATGAGATTGAAACCATACGCCTGTTCGAGGCGGAAACTCAGCGCACATTAATACTCGATGATGGTTCTCAAGCGCGCCTGGATCACTTCTCGGTTCTTCCCGCGCACGAGATGCCAGTAGTCACTGGGCTTGAGCAGTTCAAGCAAAACTTTACCCAGGCTTTTGAGCGAGTCAATCCGCGCCATGTTCCGCTCTATCAGTCAATCATCGATAACGAGTCACCCGAGGGGCTTGAGAACTATCTGCCCTTGTTTTTTGATCGGAGCGAATTTGAGCAAAATGGCCACCTTTTTAGCTACCTGCCAAAAGATTGTGTTTTTGTCATTGATCATGATCTGGGTGAGTCGCAGCAGGATTTTTGGCAGAGCTTGACTCGGCGTTATGACGATTTGGGCCACGATTTGGCGCTGCCCCAACTCCCGCCAGATGCCCTGTACTTCAATCCAGATCAGGTCGCTCAAAAACTCAGTGGCTATGGGCAGATCATTTGCAGCACTGAGCCTGCGCCTAAGCGTGCAGGTGCCTATGATTTGCCTTTTGAGTCGCTACCACTGCTGAGTTTGAGTGATCACAAAGCCCCTTTTGATCACCTCAACCAGTTTTTAATCTCTGAGCCTAAGCTAAAACTGCTGATTGTTTGTGATTCGCGCTCTAGGGAGACATTGATCATTGATCTGTTTGCTAAAAACCAGATCGGACTTAAGCGGATTGATCGAGTAAGCGAGTTTGACCAGCACTCAATCGTGATGGGGCAAGTTGATCGTGGGCTCTATCAACCTGGTCATTTTGCCATAGTGACCGAAACTGAGCTGTTTGAGCGAGAGCTAGCACGCCAAGTGACTCAGAAAAAGGCAGCGATCTCGAGCGACTTTTTTATCAAGAGTGTGCATGAGCTTAAGATCGGTGATCCGGTGGTGCACATCGAGCAGGGGATTGGGCGCTATGCGGGTTTGCAGCGTCTGGAGCTGGGCGGAGGCGAGCAGGAGTTTATCAAGCTATCCTACAGTGACGATGCTTCGCTTTATGTGCCTGTGACTCAGTTGCATGTGATCTCACGCTACTCTGGCGGCGATCCAAAGTTTGCTCCACTGCATCGCTTGGGCTCGGATAAATGGAGTAAGGCTAAAGACAAAGCACTTAAAAAGATCTTTGATGTGGCGGCCGAGCTGCTTGAAGTGCAGGCTAAGCGTGACGCCAAGCCGGGTATAAGCTTTAGCACCAACACGCAAAATATCGAGCTGTTTGAAACTGAGTTTGAGTTTGAAGAAACTCCGGATCAGCTGCTCGCGATTGAGTCTGTCAAGCAAGACATGTCGCAGGCAAAACCCATGGATCGACTGATCTGCGGCGATGTAGGCTTTGGCAAGACTGAGGTGGCGATGCGCGCCGCTTTTATCGCTGCCGATTCTGGGTATCAGGTAGCGGTTTTGGTGCCGACGACACTGCTTGCTGAGCAACATGACGAGAGCTTTAAAAACCGCTTCAACGACTGGCCGATTAGAGTTGAGGCGATATCACGTTTTGCAACCAAGAAAAAGATAGATGAGGTACTTAAGAAGACCGCCGAGGGCTTAGTGGATATCTTGATTGGGACGCATCGCCTGCTTCAAGCCGATGTGAAGTTCAAGCAGCTAGGGCTGATGATCGTTGATGAAGAGCACCGCTTTGGGGTGCGCCATAAAGAAAAGATTAAGCGCATGTCGACCGAGGTGGATATGCTGACGCTAACAGCAACCCCAATCCCGCGCACGCTGAACATGTCCTTGTCTGGCATGAGGGACTTATCGATCATCGCAACGCCTCCCAGACACCGCCTTGCCACTAAGACCTTTGTGCTGCCCAAGACCGAAAGCCTGCTAAAAGAGGCAATCTTGCGTGAGTTGCTTCGAGGCGGGCAAGTTTACTACGTGCATAACGATATCAACTCGATTGAAAGGGTGGCGCAAAACATCCGGGATTTGGTGCCAGAGGCTAAATTGGCTGTGGGTCATGGTCAGATGAGCGGGCCTGAACTTGAGCGCGTGATGGAGGGCTTCTACCATAAAAAAACCAATGTGCTGGTTTGTACCACCATCATTGAAACAGGCATCGATATCTCTAACGCCAACACGATCCTGATTGAGCGAGCGGATAAATTTGGTTTGGCTCAGCTGCATCAGTTACGCGGCCGAGTGGGGCGCTCTCATCATCAGGGTTATGCCTATCTGCTGGTACCCTCGCTCAAAGGGCTGTCAGGCGATGCTAAAAAGCGCCTCAAGGCAATCGAGCGTGCCAACGCACTGGGTTCTGGTTTTATCCTAGCCTCTGAGGATCTGGAAATCCGCGGCGCCGGTGAGCTGCTCGGTAGCGAGCAAAGTGGAAACATGAACACCATCGGCTATAGTCTATACATGGACTATTTAAAAAAAGCCACTCGTGCGCTTAAAAATGGAGAGAAACTACAGGCCGGCGCTCTGGATCAGGGAACTTGCGAGATTAACTTGCATACCAGTACCCTGATCCCTGAAGACTATGTGCACGACGTGCATCAGCGATTGCTTTTTTATCGCCGGATCAGTGATGCCGATTCAGTTAAAGCGCTTTACGAGCTCAAGCATGAGATCATCGATCGCTTCGGCAGCATGCCGGTATTATCGGCGCGTCTTTTTGACTTAGGTGAGATCCGCTTGCTAGCCGAAGCGCTTGGGATCAACCGGATCGATGCGGCTGATCACAGCATCAAGTTTGAGTTCGCTGCAGACACCAAGGTCGATGCGATGAAGATCATCAGGCTGATCCAGTCTGATCCCAAGCACTATGCTATGAACGGAGTGCAGGGCATAAAGTACCACAGCGATGAGGGGTTGAGTGAGCCAGAAACGCGCATCGCGATGCTCAAAAGTATCTTGACCAATCTGAGTGAAACCGCACCGTCATAAAAGCGTCACGGACTTGTCATGAGGCCTATCTATACTTTTAAGAAAAAGGAGAAGCCCATGACAAATGTCAACGTTAAGTTAATTCACACCGCAATCGAGATGGATCAACCCGAAGTAGATGTCTTACTGGATTGGGAGATTGATCATATGGACGACGCTCAGGAAGTCTGATTTCTAGTTTTGTTCCCCACCATCTGGTGTGAATTATAAAGTCTAAGTCGCCTCGTGAGTGTTTAAACAATCCAAAAAATCTGCTTTAGCATGCTAGGATTAAGTGCATTTTTTCCGAGATTGACTATGTTCACGCTACATCCCACGTTGGCCACAGATTCCCTTGAGATCGGAGAGTTGGAGCTTTGTCAGTGCCGGTTAATCAACAATATGCTTTTCCCGTGGTTCTTGCTGATCCCAAAAGTTGAGGGTGTATCTGAGATCGTTGATTTAAGCCCAGATCAGCAGCAGCTCTTGATGCAGGAATCAGTTTGGCTAAGCGAGTGCTTAAGGGCGGTTTTTGAGCCGGATCGCATCAACGTTGCCGCACTAGGCAATCAAGTCCCGCAGTTACATGTCCATCATATCGCACGCTTTAAAACTGACGCTGCGTGGCCAAATCCTGTGTGGGGTGGACAGAGCCAAACCTACTCAAAAGAAGCGCTTGAGGTTTTACTCAAGAGCTTTAGAGGCAAGATCGATGAGCATCCTGGCAATTTTGTCTGGAGCGAAGCACTCACTCAGTGATTTTCTTTGGCGTGATTGATCGTGTACTTGGGAATCTCGATGGTCAGATCTTCGTCCGCCAAAATCACCTGACAAGACAGACGCGAGTTTGGCTCTAGACCCCAAGCGCGATCCAGTAAGTCAGCCTCAGTGTCATCCATCTCGTCTAACGTGTTGAAACCTTCGCGAACCACGACGTGACAAGTGGTGCAGGCGTTTGACATTTCACATGCGTGCTCAATCGGAACTTGGTTGGCCAGCATTGATCGGCACAAACTGGCTCCTGAGTCAGCCTCAAAGGTTGAGCCTTCAGGACAGTAGTCTGGATGGGGCATGACGTGAATCTTGGGCATAAATAATCCTATTAAATCTGATCGGGAGTTTTTCCAGACAGCTCGCTGCTCACCGCCTGATTCATGATCGCAGCGGCAAAGGGGTCACTTAATTTTTTAAGCGAAGCATGGGCTGAGCGAATTTGCTCTAGCTGATCTTGGTTGGCTTTATCGTCTGCTTTGGTTTGATTTATGGCCAGCTCCAGCACTTGCATGGCATGCTGGATCACCTCGGCTTGATCGTCACTGATCAAGTGTCCAAATTCGCTGAGTGCAGGGGTCAGCGCTTCTAGTTCACGCTCGGCCTCTAATCGGTCTTCTAGGTACTGACGCGTGTTTTTGTCTTGTTCAGCGTGTTGCATGCCTTCGGTTAGTAGTCTTTGTTGGTCCTCTTCACTCAAGCCCTGAGTAGGCTTGACGTTAATCGAGGCCTGAACTCCGCTGTTAACTTCGGTGGCACTGACCTGAAGCAACCCGTTGGTATCGATGCTGAAGTTCACCTCGATTCGGGCGACTCCCGCCTTCATCGGCGGGATACCGCTGAGCGTAAACTTAGCCAAACTTCTGCAATCAGTGACTTGCTCGCGCTCACCCTGAACCACATGCACGATCAAGCCGGTCTGACCATCTTGATAGGTGGTAAATGTCTGCTTTTTTGAGATCGGGATCGGGGTGTTACGCGAGATGATGCGCTCGACCAATCCGCCCATGGTCTCAAGCCCCAAAGATAAAGGAGTCACATCAATCAGGTTGGACCGGTTTGCTGATTCGCGAGTTAAGTCGTTTGCGTGCAGCGCAGCTCCCAACGCCACAACCTCATCTGGGTTGATAGAGGACATCGGCTCTTTATCAAAAAATGCCTGAACGGCTTGCTGCACCGCTGGCATGCGAGTCGATCCGCCCACCAATATGATTGACCCTAATTGATCTTTAGTCAGACCAGCATCACGAAGTGCCCGCTCGGTCAGCTTAAGGCAAAGGTCGGTGATGGGGGCAATCATGTCACTCAGTTGATCTTGGGTGAGCACTCCACTGAAACCCTGAAAATTGACTTCCACTTTTGCGTTGTTGCTCAGTTGTTGCTTGATTTCTCGAGCATAGGCCTCGAGCTCATGTTGGGCTTGAGTATCAATCTCACCGGTTGATGCCTGATCGCGGAGCCATTTTGCAATTAAGCGATCGGCGTCATCCCCGCCCACCGAGGTATGTCCGCCGGTGGCAAGCACCTCATAAAGCTGATCTTGAATTTTGAGTATGGAGACGTCAAAAGTTCCGCCGCCCAGATCAAAAACCAGTACGTGCCCATCTTTTTGCAGCTCAGGGTTGGATTTGCCATAAGCGAGGGCTGCTGCGGTAGGTTCGTTAAGTAGCTTAAGCAGCGGTATGCCAGCAAGCTCGCAAGCCTTTCGAGTGGCTTCACGCTGTGACTCATCAAAATAGGCTGGCACGGTAACAACCGCACCTGCCAAATCACCCAGATCGGCGGCTTCAGCCCTTAACATAGTGCTAGTCAAGATATCAGCTGAAACCTCTACGGGGGACTTCAGGCCGATTGGGGTGTTAAATGCCGGCATGGAGTCACCGCGATCCACAAGAGGGTAGGGGTGAGAGAATTTGATCTCAGCGGCAGAGCGTCCCATGAAGCGTTTAACGGATCGTATGGTTAGACTATCCGCCTTTACTGCAGCTCCAAGCGCTTTTGTACCGACCACAACTTGGGGGTTTGAGGTGCTGTAAGTCACGACTGAGGGAATCAAGGATTCATCCTCAGTCTTCAAGATTTGTGGCTGCGCAGATCTCACGGTCGCCACCAAGGTGTTGGTGGTGCCCAGATCAATCCCAAGCGTGTACTGTTTGGCGTGGGGAAGGGCGTTCTGACCAGGTTCTGAGATTTGAAGCAATGCCATAAGATATCTTTTTAAAAAGCGAGTTATAGAGCGAATTTATAAAAGCGAAGTGCTGGTTTTTACCTAAAGTTAAGCCGATTTTTAGAAAAGATCGGGATCAAGCTCGATGCTGTCTGGATCATCATCTTGATCAATCTCGTGCTTGATATCGTCGATCAATTTAATCATGAAGGCGATCTTTTGAGCGGTTTGAGCTGCCTCAGTGATATCAGCACGTCTGAGCTCTCGAGCAAACTCATCTTCTAGTGCGCTCAACCAATCACGTGCGCTGAGTAGATTGGCGTTTAGCTCATCTAAATCGGCCGACTCCTCTATCACCTCACGGAATTCCAGCGCTTGACCTAAAAAGCTTAAGTCCCCGATGCTGTTGTTGAGGTTGATGGGCTGACCCAAAAGCTCCAGCATCAGCTGGGCCCTGAGATCAGCACGCTTGAGGGTGTTGAAGCTCGAGAGCACCCGCTCAATCTCAGCATCGCCGCTAGCTGAAGCCAGCTGGGTATTTTTGGCTTGCTCGAGCACTAAAGGATCAAGCTCGTAATTAGGCTCTAATCCCAAATCTTCAAAAGCACTCATACGGTGAAGGACTCACCGCAACCGCACTCACCCGCTTGATTGGGGTTAGTGAACTCAAAGCCCTCGTTGAGACCAACCTTTAAGTAGTTCATCTGCAGCCCATCCAGGTAGACGTGACTTTTGGGGTCAACGAAAACCTGCACGCCGTTGCTGATGAAGCTTAAGTCTTCAGGCTGAGGCTCATCCACAAATTCAAGAACATAGGCAAGACCCGAACAACCGGCCGTTCTCACGCCAACTCGGATACCGGCGCCATTTCCCCTAGATTCAAGGGAGGTGCCAACGTGTTTCGCTGCGCTGTCTGTCAAATGAATCATGGTTCAGACTTTTTGTTTGCTGCGGTAGTCTTCGACAGCAGCTTTGATCGCATCTTCAGCCAAAACAGAGCAGTGAATCTTCACGGGCGGAAGTGCGAGCTCTTCTGCGATGTCCATGTTTTTGATTGAGCCGGCCTGATCCAGTGTCTTGCCCTTGAGCCACTCGGTCACGAGCGAACTTGAGGCGATAGCTGAACCGCAGCCATAAGTTTTAAACTTAGCGTCTGAGATCACGCCGTCGTCGCCGACTTCGATTTGTAGGCGCATGACGTCCCCACACGCAGGAGCCCCGACCATACCGGTTCCGATATTGGCGGCTTGGGCGTCGAAGCGTCCGACGTTACGTGGGTTTTCGTAGTGATCGATGACTTTGTTGCTATATGCCATGTTGTTCTCCAGTTAGCTTAAAAAATGTCTTAGTGGGCTGCCCACTGCACGGAATTCAAATCAATCCCGTCTTGATACATGTCCCAAAGTGGGCTCAGTGCGCGCAGTTTGTTTACGGCCTGTTTGGTTTGCTCAACGATCCGATCGATATCCTCTTCGGTGGTATAGCGACCAAAGCTAAAGCGGATCGAGGAGTGCGCCAGCTCATCGGATAAGCCCAGAGCGCGCAGTACATATGAGGGCTCAAGAGTGGCTGAGGTACAGGCAGAACCTGAAGATACAGCCAAGTCTTTGAGTGACATCATCAACGATTCGCCTTCAACAAAGTTGAAGCTGATATTCATGATGTTGGGCACGCTTTGCTCAAGTGATCCGTTTAGGTAGATCTCCTCCATGTCGCTGATTTGATTCCACAGTCGATCACGAAGCGCAGAGATGCGTTTTTTCTCACCCGCCATCTCTTCTTTGGCGATCGCGAAAGCAGCGCCCATGCCCACGATCTGGTGGGTCGCAAGCGTACCAGATCGCATGCCGCGTTCATGTCCGCCGCCATGCATCTCAGCTTTAAGACGGACACGCGGCTTACGGCTCACGTATAGCGCTCCCATGCCTTTGGGGCCATAGGTTTTGTGAGCTGAGAAGCTCATCAAATCAACCTTAAGCTCGCTTAAGTTGATGTCGACTTTACCAGTGGCTTGAGCGGCATCGACATGAAACAGAACACCGCGCTCGCGGGTGATGTCACCAATCGCTTTGATGTCAGTGATCGTGCCAAGCTCGTTGTTGACCATCATGAGGCTGACCAGAACTGTGTCATCACGAAGTGCAGCGGTAACCATCTCGGGTGTGATCAACCCGGTTCTGGGCTCAGGCTCAATATAAGTGATCTCAAAACCTTCGGTTTCTAACTGACGGCAAGTGTCGAGAACTGCTTTATGCTCGATCTTAGAGGTAACGATGTGCTTACCATTTTGCTGGTAAAAGCGCGCAGCCCCTTTGATCGCCAAGTTGTCTGATTCAGTAGCTCCTGAGGTCCAGACAATTTCACGCGGATCAGCGCCCACTAAGTCAGCAACTTGCTCGCGGGCATTTTCAACCGCTTCTTCCGCTTTCCAGCCATAACCATGCGAGCGAGAAGCGGGGTTACCAAAGTTGCCCTCGCGGCTCAGACACTCAATCATCTGATCCTTGACTCGCTCATCGACTGGCGTGGTGGCTGCGTAATCTAAATAAATCGCGTTACTCATGGAGTTTCCTACTAGCTAAAATGGGGTGACGGCTTAATCTGAATTTGCTGAACTTCTGATTGCACCAGACTTGAAAGCTTAATTTGGGTTAAATAATGCTCAATTTGCTCGCTAAGCCCGTGCCACAGATCGTGCGCGTTGCACTGGCTTCCTGATTTACAATTAGCCAATCCGTCGCACTGGGTAGCACTCAAAGACCCTTCAACTGCTTGAATCACTTCAAACACACTGATTTGATCGGCAGTTTTAACAAACTGATACCCACCTTGTATGCCCCGGCGGCTACTCACAATCCCGCTTTTTTTCATCTTGGAGAAAAGCTGCTCAAGATAAGACAGGGAGATCGCTTGACGCGAAGCAATGTCGTTTAGACAAACAACCGCTCCTTCGCCTTGCTCTGCTAGATCCAGTAAAGCGGATACAGCGTAACGACCTTTGGTGGTGAGTTTCATGGTGCGAGTACAGGCCCTCTGGGTTTTTGATTTCAATAAGCCATTATAGATTAAATCCTGAGCAAAATGCTCAAGATTAGCTATTATCGTGTATCTAAAGGGTATCAAAGGGATTCTAAGCGGAGTTGGGGATCGATGTTTGTACGGCTTTAGGTGATATCGAAAGCACTAACACTTTGTGTTTACTGATTTTGCGGTACTCAGTGGAGTAAGGGCCCCTTAAAGGGTAAACCAGGCAAACACGCTCAAGGCGATGAGGCAGAGCAGACTCAGGATAACCAGATAGCGCCGGTAAGATCGTGCTTGGCGGCGAATCACATAATCAGCTTCACGCAGGGCGAGACTCAGCTCGGTGATGGTTTCTCTTTGGTGAACCACTTGGCTTTTAACTGCTCCAAACTCGTCTTCAGCTGTGTCCATCCAATTGAGTTTTTTAAAACTCTCAGCAACTCCGCCAACGATGGTGTGTTCTTGAGACGCTCTGATGGCGTCTTTGATTAGGTTTTCGTGGTGGCTTGAGCCTCTGATGGTCAGTTTATCCAGTTGTTCTTCATCTCTGCCGACAAACGCGCGAACAAAATTTATGGCTGAACCTGAAAGCAGCAGGTCAGCACCGTGGGCATTTAACCGGGCATTGAAAGGAGCTTTAAGATCCAGCAAGACGCCATGCTGGTTGATAGTGATGTAGAACTGTAGCTGAGGCAGATAAGTTTTCATGCAAATCACCAGATTTTCCTGAGCTAAAGGAAAGGCGATCTGGCGGAGTCGTTTATCCATCTTGAGCATGATAGCGATGATCATCTCAGAGACGATAAGGACACCCCTAAACAGAGGGCTGGAGTTTTTGCCGGAAGAAAATCTTTTGCGCATGAACAAGCCAGTAGGATTTTTGATTTGAGCGGCGGCGCCTTACGCGCACGCACTAATAGGTCGCATATTATAGAAAAAGGCTGTGGCGCGCACATGCTAATCCATAAAATGACCTTTTTTTTGGCAAATTGGGATTCAGGGCTTGCAATCCCTCTGCCAGCATTGATATAAATGCTTACGCGCTTTTTTAACCACTGAATACCTATAAAGGACCTACGATGAATAAATCAGATCTTATTGATTCGATTGCTACGGAAAGCGGATTGACCAAGGCAGACGCAACCAAAGCGCTTGACGGCACGATGGAAGCAATCAAAAAAGCACTTAAATCTGGCGAGACAGTTTCACTCGTTGGTTTTGGTACTTTTGCTGTTAAAGACCGCGCTGCACGCACTGGCCGCAACCCTAAAACGGGCGAACCTCTGCAAATTAAAGCTAGCCGCATCCCAAGCTTTAAAGCGGGTAAGGGTCTTAAAGACGCAGTTTCTGCTTAAGAACCTGATCGATATAAAACGCGCTTTGCGCGTTTTTTTTTGCCTTTCAAAAGAGCAGACAGTATTGGCACTTTTTAAAGATTGCAGAAGTTGTTAGTATTGTCAGCCCAGTGATCAAGCGCTCTGACAGTGATTGGCACTCTGAATCCGGTTAAGGAAACCATTTTTCATGGAAGCATTTCGTCGATTTCTTAAAGGCTGGTTCGGGAAAGTCCTGTTGTTTATCTTCTTGGCGCCGCTTGCGCTTTTCGGGATCAGCAGTTACTTCACCTCATCAGCGGATACCGATATTGCCGCTAGTGTTGATGATGTCAACATAACCCAGTCGGAGCTTTCTCAAAGCATCACCATGCTCAGTGATCAGATTGGCTCTCAGCTGGGTGAAGACCAGACCATCAACACGGCGGTGGTGAGTAAATTGGCGCTCAAGTCTTTGGTCGACAGAACGGTACTCAGACTTCAGGGTATGGAGCTGGGCTTGGGATTGAGTGATGTGCAGATTACTTCCATGCTGCGCCAAGATCCCAGCCTGACCAATCCAGACGGCACTTTTTCGGCCGCCAACTTTGAAACCTTGCTGCGCAACAATGGCATGAGCAAAGCGGCCTTGTTTGAGCGAATCCGCCAGGATTCAGCTTCACAAGCGATCAATTCGCTGATTCAACTGACCAGCTTTACCACCGATGGACGACTCGAGCGCTTCAATAAGCTCTCTCAGCAACCAAGAGGTTTGTGGCTAAAGCAGTATGACTGGAGAGAGTATGCTGACCAGGTTGCTCCAACTGACGCTCAGTTAAGTGCTTTTTATGAGTCCAACAAAGAGCAGTACGTGGCTGGTGAGCAGGCTGATGTTGACTATATGGTGCTCAAACTCAGTGACTTCAACAAAGTTTCAATTAGTGAACAGGAACTCACTGCAGCCTATCAAGCAAGGGTTGATGAAATAAAAGCGCAGTCAGTTAATCGCGTGAGTCACATATTGTTCGAGGGGCAGGATGCGATCAATCAAGCTCAAAAAGTACGTGCGCAAATCATGGCCGGCGAATCGTTTGCTGAAGCAGCGCAAAGGTATTCGACTGATATCGTGAGTCAGGATAATGGCGGTGACTTAGGTGCTATCACTCAAGGTGCTATGCCAGTTGAATTTGAAGAGGCTGTTAAAGAGTTGGATCTGGGTGAGGTTTCTGAACCAGTAACCACTGAGTTTGGGGTGCATTTGATTAAACTGACGGGCCAAGAGTCTGCTCAGGTGCCAAGCTTTCAAACACTGCGCAGCGAGTTGGCCTCTGAATTGATGAGCGTTGAGTCACAAAATGCGTTTCAAAACCGCGTCAACGAAATAAATGAACAAGCCGCCACCTCGGATTCTTTGCTTGAGCTGGCTAACCAGTTTGAGCTTAAGCCTGAATCCATCAATGCTTATCCAAAGGCACGCGCTCTTAGCGCATTGCCTGGTTCGATCAAATCACCTGATGTGGCTCAAGCGATCTTTGACCCTTATAATATTGATAGCCAAGCAATATCTATGGGCATCAACACCGCCCCCGATCAAGTGGTTTGGGTTCAACCGCTCAACCACCGAAGCGCAAGGCAACTTAATCTTGAAGAGGCCAAACTGACTGTTCGCGCCAACTTTGTGAAAGATCAGGCGCTCAAACTGGCCACCCAAGCAGCTAAGTCGGACTTAGCCGGGGTTAAGGCACCGTCACAATTGAGTTCAAGTGGCTTTACTGATCTGGGTGAGGTTACCCGTAGCTCGCAGCAACTTGACCCTAAAGTGGTTTCTAAGGCATTTGCACTTGATCTAAGCAAAGGGGTGCAAACAGCAATCGTCAATACGCCTAATCTGGTGACTGCGATTGTTGTTCAAAAGTCTAATGAGCCGCTGGCGCCTATTGACGCTCAGCAGAGTAGAGCACTCAAGCAATATCTGGCTCGTAACAATGGTCAACTTGAGCTGAGCGATTACACCGCTTATGCTCGCAAACAATTTGAGATCAAAACCAATGACACCGCTCCTGTGGAGCCAAATTCATCGATTCAATAAGATAAGGCAGTCATGACACAAACTCAGCAGACAGAAACAGACGTAGATTCAGCAACTCCAAACGATCGCGACTTCGGCGACATTAGCCGATTGGTTGTCAAGATTGGCTCCTCGCTACTGACGGACAATGGCAAGGGGCTCAACCGCGACGCGTTTGCCGGTTGGGCAATTCAGTTGGCTAAACTGCAGCGTGAAGGTGTTGAGGTAATCCTGGTTTCATCTGGCGCGGTTGCTGAAGGTGTTGCTCGTATGGAGTTAGATGAGCGTCCAAAGACGCTTCGTTCACTCCAGGCTTGTGCTGCAATTGGCCAGATGGGCCTGATTCAGGCTTGGTCTTCAGAGTTCATGATTCATGGGATCCAGACAGCGCAGGTACTCTTGACGCATGAAGATCTGTCTAACCGGGAGCGCTATCTAAACACGGGTGAGGCGCTACTTAAGCTGCTGAGCTGGAAAGTTGTTCCTGTTATCAATGAAAATGACTCGATTGCCATCGATGAGATTCGTTTTGGTGATAATGATACTTTGGGGGCTATGGTTGCCTCGCTGACTCGCGCTGATCTGTACATCATCTTGACCGATCAAAACGGAGTCTACGACGACAATCCAAGTGAAAACCCCAATGCCAATTTGATCCAAAGCACTCGTGCTATGGATGACACCTTGTTTGATGTGGCTGGAGACGGAGGCAAATTGGGCCGCGGCGGTATGTTAACTAAGATCCGAGCAGCGCGATTGGCATCGATGGGCGGATGTCCGACCGTCATTGCGTTTGGTAACGAGGATAGTGTCATCACCCGTGTGTGCAATGGAGAGATCTTGGGTACACACTTATACAGTGACAACGATCGCACCGGCGCCCGTAAACAGTGGTTAGCAGCTCACTCACAGATGGCGGGTAAGCTGACCCTTGACGATGGCGCAGCCAAAGCAATTGTTAGCAATAACAACAGCCTGTTAACCGTGGGTATCGCGGCAATTTCTGGAAACTTTCAGTCAGGCGACGTAGTTGAGTGTGTGAACCTTAAGGGCGAGAGAATTGCGATCGGTCGCACCAATGTAAGCGCGCTTGAGCTGCAAAAATACATAAGCCAAGGACAAGACTTAGATGAGATGAACAAGCTCATGAGTCATGAACTCTCCGAAGTGGTTATCCACCGTGATTACCTGACGGTTATTTAGTGGTCGATTTAGTGAGTAATTTATATTGAATTTCCCTGCGCTTAAAAATACGCGTTTTTTAGATGCTTTAGCCCTGAGGCCTATTGATCGTACCCCGGTTTGGATGATGCGTCAGGCTGGCCGATATTTGCCCGAATATAAAGCCACGCGTGCTGATGCGGGAGACTTCTTAGCGCTGTGTAAAAATACCGATCTCGCTTGTGAAGTGGCGCTTCAGCCGCTAAGGCGCTTTGAGCTTGACGCCTCAATTCTGTTTAGCGATATCTTGACCATACCCGATGCGATGGGCTTGGGTCTGTATTTTGAGACGGGAGAAGGCCCAAAGTTTACGCGCACGGTTAGAAACATGCAGCAGGTGGAGGCGCTCGAGTCATTTAAGACCACCGATGCTTTGGGTTATGTCACCGATGCGGTAACCGCCATACGTCATGCGCTTGGCGGCAGTGTTCCGCTGATTGGTTTTAGTGGTAGTCCCTGGACACTGGCAACCTACATGATTGAGGGTGGTAGCTCACGCGACTTTCGTCACGCGAAGACCATGATGTACCAGCAGCCTGAGGTGTTAAATGCCTTACTTGATAGGCTTAGCGATCAGGTTGCAGAGTATTTGATTGCTCAGGTCGATGCCGGTGCTCAGGCTTTGCAGATCTTTGATAGCTGGGGCGGGGCGTTGTCGCATGCTGACTATGTGACATTTTCCCTAAATCCGATGCGTAAAATTTTAGATAAGCTCAGGGCGTCTTGCCCTGGCACGCCGGTAATCATGTTCACCAAAGGAGGCGGGCTGTGGTTAGAGGAGCAGTTGTCGGCTCAGCCAGATGCTTTGGGGATTGATTGGACGGTAAAGCTGGGTCAGGCTAAACAGTTGGTTGGATCGCGCTGCGCGCTTCAGGGTAACCTTGACCCGATGATCTTGCTGGGTGATCGAGACAACATTAAGCTCGCCACCACTCGCATGCTGGATGATTACTATCAAGGTTGTTCTGAGCAAGGCTTAAGTAAAACAGGGTTGATAGCGAACTTGGGTCACGGCATCACTCAGTGGACTAACCCCGATAACGCTAAAGTTTTTATTGAAACGGTAAACCAGTACGCGATTTAGCAATCAGCGCACTGGTTTTTTGTTGCTTCAGTTTTGAAAGTTGCAGCTTAGTTCAGGGTTTTGAAGCACATCAGACCCCAACTGATTGACAATCGCAGTTCTTGCACTCAGCACACTAGCGCCTGAAACCTCTAGTTGGATGACTCTGTTGGTGTCTGAGCCACTATCAATCGCGGTCGATGCGTTTAGACGATAATCATTAGCACTAAACTTATAAAGGGTGTCGTTTGCATCTCTATCCAGCACCGCTTTAAATTGGTTACTGCCTGAAATCAGCTCGATCACTCCGTTTGCGCCAACTGTTAGCTGGCAATTGTTGTTACCTAGGTATTGACCATAAACCTGCTGTATCTCGACTATCACTGTTGATAGCGCGCTGACACTGTCTTGAGGAAGACCTAAGAACGATTTTTGGGTGGCAGTACCGCCTGCAGATGGTAAACCAAAACCAAAGGTCTTGTTGCCCACGCCTCTAAAGGGTCCAAATGAAGCGCGAGTAAAGTCAGCATAGCTCTGTTTTGGGCCAGTTCCACCCGAAGGCAACTCTGTGGCATCAGCTGGATTAAAAAACGCAGAGAGCCTTGTTGCAGTGTCTGAATTTAAAGATAGCTCAGTTATCAAGCTAGGAATCTTCGCGCTAACTTGTAGTTCAAAAGCCTCAAGCGTCGCAACTTGATTGGCATAAATATCTTCAAAGATGTTGGCAGCATCTGGATCAAAAACGATATCTTGATTTGATTGCGAAGTTACCAGGGTGGTAGGCAAGAGTGGAAGAACCCCTTCAAAGGTTTTACCATCGATGTCACCGTCGAAAAAGTCAGTCGACAGATCTGCTGCCAAATCAAAATACGGCGTGGTGGTTGCAAATCTCTCCGCATAAACTCTGAGCTGCGCTGTCAAAACAGCATAGTTATAGACTGCAGCGTTGTTGGTGTTTTCATCGTTAGCTTGTGAATAACCTTCAAAGATTTTTAGATTACTTTGATACTCTGGCAAAACCAAAACGCTCTCGAGCTCCTCTTCAGCGTTATCGTATTGCTGAAAAAAGTCATCGCGGTTTTCACTGAGAATTTGAGCCAGCTCAACCGCTGTAGGCAGTGAGGTGTTGTCGTAGAACCAGCCTGTGCGTGCCAAGGCGCGGTACAGAGCCAACGTTGAGAAGGGGGTTGGAAGTACGTTAAGCGATCTGCTATCAGAAACCGCATATAACTCACGATCCCCAATCAATGTGGCTTTCTTACGAGTAATTGGATCGAAATACTCAGTTCCTGCAGGTATGCTCAATCTTACCAGCACGCCTCTAGGTGAGCTAGCACCTGCTTTAAGTTCCACATCGGCACTTGAGGGTCTGGTGTCAACTGTACTGGCGGCAAACGTTGAGCTGGCGACATTTTGCCCGTCTTGCAAGTCAAAATAATCAATAGTCGCGCCGTTGATATCAAATTGCGCGGATACAGACGCAGGTGCAACGGGCGGGTTGGCTGGACTGTCACCCTCGACGACGATACGGCTAGACGGTTCAAAATCCCCGCTACAGGCCAAAATCAAGGCACTGCTCATCAAGGCGATGGCGACTTTGGTGCGTTTAAATGGCAAAACTTTTTGCATGAATCAACTCCCAACTTCCGTGTTGACCAGCCTTGAGGCCGGTAGGTGACAAATCATTTGCTCTAGCGCCCGCGGCGGGCGATACCTTGGCAAATACTATCACTTTTTTGGGTTCTCTCAGCGAATTTTCTGCTTTCTGATCTGGCTGGTTGAATTTTCACTCGATTAATAGATTGGCCTTAAAAGTTGATGTGTTGTTTTTTTGATTATGTCCGCCTTAAGTTGAAGCAGCCTGCTGCCAACTTTGAGATAATACCCTTTTGTCGGTGTGGTCAATTATGGTTCAGGTAGGAATTGTTGGGGCAACCGGGTATACCGGATCAGAGTTGATTCGCTTGTTGCTCAGTCACTCAGGTGCTCAAATTTGTTGTGTGGCCTCACGCTCCAATCACGGAACCAAAGTCTCTCAGATGTTTCCTCAGTTTGCGGGTTTGACCTCGCTTGAGTTTGAACCAATTGAAATGGACCGCTTAAAAGCGCTCGATGTGGTGTTTTTTGCTACGCCGCATGGCGTGGCGATGGAATACGCGCCTAAACTAACCTCTGCCGGAGTCTTGGTGGTGGATCTGGCTGCTGACTACCGGATCAAAGATGCCGGTGAGTTCACCCGTTGGTATGGCATGGAACATAGCGATCCGGCGGGCTTGGCTGTCGCTGTTTACGGACTCAGTGAAGTTAACCGCGAAGCACTTAAGTCAGCGCGTTTGATTGCTAACCCAGGTTGTTACCCAACCACTGCGCTGCTTGGGCTATACCCACTGGCAGTCAATCAGCTGCACCCAGTTGGTCAGGTGATCATCGATGCGAAGTCTGGCGTCTCTGGTGCGGGTAAAAAGGTGAGCGAATCTAACCTGTACACTGAAGTGACCGACAGCTTTAAGGCCTATGGTCTGGGTGGTCACCGCCACCAACCTGAAATCGTTGATGGTTTGCGTGACATGGGGCTGAGGGTTGAAAATGTCCGCTTCACCCCCCATCTCGTTCCTATGGTTCGCGGTATGCTATCAACCATCTATGTGACCTTAAGTGCAGAAGACGGCGCCCGTGACATACATGCGCTTTTCCGTGAGTGTTATAAAGATGAAGCGTTTATCGATGTTCTTGATCAAGGTCAGTTTCCAGAGACACGTTCGGTCCGCGGGTCAAATCGTCTTAAAGTGGGCATTTATCAAGATAAAACCCAGTTGACCATCGTCGTGGTTCAGGACAATCTGGTTAAAGGTGCTGCTGGTCAGGCTGTGCAGAACATGAACTTGGCTCTGGGGCTTAATGAGTCGTTAGGCGTCTCTCAGATTCCGCTTTCTCCATGATTTACTTGTTATCCTATTTGACCCATACCGTCTTAGCCTTAAAACCAGCGAATCTCACATGCCGATAAAAAAGTTACTCTCCAAAATCAAAGCTGAACGCACAGCTAAGCGGCCCGAATTTAAGCTCAACGTCCTCTACTTGTACCTTGCAGCTGTCGTGGTTTCAGTTCTGTGTGGATTTGCGATAGGGCAGTGGTCGGGGTTTCGTATCGGGGCCAATTCCTTGGGGGATACCGCGCGAGCTTATAAGCAGCTCAAGATTGACAACAGTGAGTTGACCACTCAAAACAGTGATTACCAAATTCAATTCTCGCAGCTCAGTCAAGAAACCGACGCGGCAGTGAATAACCTGAGTGCCTACCGCGATGCGGTAGAAGTGTTGCGCGCTCGTGAGGAGCTCTACATCAAGCAAACTCAGGCGTTACTTGGCATGTTGCCCTCGACCATGACGCCGGAGCTTGAGGTGATTTCAGCCAGTGTGGTTCCGCTGCCTCAGCGCGCTTTTGAGTATCAGTTTGATGTGATGCTGGTCCAGCCTGAGGGTCGCCCCGAGCGTACAATTAGCGCTGATCTGCAGCTCATAAATGGGGAGAGTGTAGTGCGAGTGCCGTTAACCCAAGATCGCTATCAACTCTCTGGACTTAAGCGTATCGAGGGTAGGTTTATCATGCCGAGCGGCTTTACCCCCACCCAGCTTAAGCTGGTGCTCTCTGGCGGCGGCGACACAATCAATAAGCTCTATCGCTGGGGTAGCGGGGAGGTGATTGACTCGCTTCCCAACAACCTGAGCGAAGTAGAGCCCCTAAAAACCACTCAGCTACCTAACTGAATATGACTGATAAAAATATACGACTTACTTCTTACAACAATGCTGATAACTTGATAGCGCATGGCACAAGTTTGCAGCAATTGAACAATGCCATGAGTAGCCAGCCGATCTTGGATGATTGGCATTTGCCTAACCAGCTGGCCTCTGAGGCAGATCCGGATCAGCAAACCGATACGGCTTTGGCTGAACCCAAAACTCGCCGGCCGCCTATGTATGCAGTGGTGCTGTTCAACGATGATTACACGCCGATGGAGTTTGTGATCTATCTGTTAAAAGCCCACTTTAAACACAGTCATGAGGCGGCCTACAACATCATGATGACAGTTCACCTCAAAGGTAAAGGCGCAGCGGGGATATTTCCGCGAGAAATTGCTGAATCCAAGGCCGCTATGGTCAATCACGAAGCCAGAATTGAAGGGTATCCGCTACTCTGCCAAATCGAACCTCTGGGCGGTAACTAATCCAACACGGGATTTAAGATATGTTTTCTAAAGAACTGGAAGTTAGTTTGCGCATGGCGTCCAACATGGCGCGTGAAAAGTTTCATGAGTTTTTGACGGTTGAGCACTTGCTGCTTGCGCTCTTGGACAACCAATCAGCAATCACAGCGCTGAAATCCTGCGGTGGAGATGTACCTTCGCTCAGATCTGAGCTTGAAAGTTACATTGCGGAACACTCGCCCACACTGTCCGAGGATTCCGATCAATTGCCAACGGCAACTGCATCACTGGATCGGATACTGCAAAGAGCCAACTTTCATGTTCAGTCAAGTGCCAGGGGTAACCGCTTAGTTGAGGGCTCAGACGTGTTGGTTGCTATGTATTCTGAGCGAGACAGCTATGCGGTTTACTTGCTCAAAAAGCAGGACATTACTCGTCTGGATCTGACTCAATACTTAAGCCATAACCAAGGCGATACTGAGTCTTCAGAAACCGGTGCGATAGAGGGTGCTGAAACCGGTGAGGCTGATGGCAAAGATCCGCTTAGCCTCTATACGCTTGATCTCAACAAGAAGGCTTTAGAGGGAAAAACTGATCCCTTGATCGGACGAACTTTCGAGATCGAGCGAGCCGCTCAGATCCTTTGTCGTCGCCGTAAAAACAACCCCTTATTGGTGGGTGATCCTGGCGTGGGCAAAACCTCGATCGCCGAGGGTTTAGCTTGGCTGATCGTCAATAACAAAGCGCCAGCGCCACTGCTAGATTCAGTGGTCTACTCCCTCGATGTTGGCTCGCTGATTGCAGGCACCAAATACCGCGGTGATTTTGAAAAACGCATGAAGCAGCTGCTTGATGCACTGCAACAAAAATCCGGCGCTATCTTGTTTATCGATGAGATCCACATGATCATCGGGGCAGGCTCAAGCATGGGGAGCTCCATGGATGTCTCCAACTTGATCAAGCCAGCCTTGGCAAACGGCAACCTGCGCTGCATCGGTTCAACTACTTTTCAAGAGTACCGTCAGGTTTTTGAAAAAGATCATGCGCTGGCACGCCGTTTTCAAAAGATCGACATCAATGAGCCAAGTGTCGCTGAGACTATCGATATCTTGCGCGGTCTGAAAACTCAGTATGAAGAGTTTCATAAGGTTACTTATACCGATGAGGCAATCAAGGCGGCGGCAGAATTGGCTAGCAAGCACATCCATGATCGCTTCTTGCCCGACAAGGCGATCGATGTGATTGATGAAACGGGCTCTTTTGTGCGCTTGCGTCAGGCTAAAAAGGACCTGACTGACGAGCAACAGACAACTGATTCTGAAGCTGAGTCCGCAGACACAAAGACACAAACCTGTCTCTTATACACATCTCCGAGCCCACGAGACTAGGCATGATCTCG
>OJBY01000393.1_pt1 | contig 24182 bp, 24 predicted proteins | sample 1591731 | NCBI WGS metagenome assembly OJBY01 (sample SAMN05416837, study PRJEB24817) | seawater metagenome | isolation source: Sea water | place: Canada:Atlantic | collected 2013-07
TCTACACTATCCTCTTCGTCGGCAGCGTCAGATGTGTATAAGAGACAGATATCGAATAAGGCCTTGTGTCGGAGGTATTTTGTCCGTCATCCTGTTCTGTGCTAAGTTACGCAGAATTCATGGAGAATTGCAGGATGAAGGCTACTCTTTCCCTTGTCGCTCTGGCCCTGGCTGCGCCTGTTTTTGCGCAGGATAAACCAGCGGACCACGATTCGGAAATGTTCCATCGCGGCCCGGTATTGCAGAATGAAGTTGGCCCAGAACCGCATGCAGATTTGGCTTGCACTGATACTATTCATCATGCGCGCCGCGAACTGGGCCTGCCGTCGCTTGATCGCAAACCTGCCGATCCGGACGATGTTATTCTCTTGCGTGCGGTGCACTATAATCTGGATGGATGCGATGTCCTGCTGGCATCCGATGGCGAAATATTGCCCTTGCCGCTCCCACAGGAAGGGCCTTTCCGCCCCCAACCCGCTCAATAAAGAAGAATGTCAGCCACATCCTTGCGCCATTGCGCTTCGCCAGGAGAAGCTAGAGCATCGAGGTCGGCCGGTGTTGCGGTGGAATTGTCCACCCATTCGCGCAAGGCGGGGCCCCCGTTGATTATATCGATCGCCAGCGCTCCATCGGTATATTCATATTTGAAATCCGTACCGCGCCACAGATCGTAATCGGGATAGAGGTTGCGGATTGCCTTGAAGACAAGCGCCTGCATGCGCCACGGGCGGAAAGCTTCATGGTCATAGAACCGCCCTTCGGCATGGATCATCAGGGCGTTGCATAAGTGGCCGCTATGCTTGTGAAAAGTCGGTTCGAACCAGCAATCTCGCAAGGCGCATCCTGCCATCCATTCTGGCGCGATTTCCTGCATCTTTGCCAACACGGCCTTTGCATCCACATCCGGCGCGCCAAACAGTATTTCGAGAGGACGGGTAGTGCCCCGCCCTTCGCTCAGCGTTGCGCCTTCCAGCATGACCGTGCCGGCATAGGCGCGCGCCATGTTGAGGCTGGCGGCATTCGGGCTCGGATTGATCCAGATGCGGTCTTCGGGCCAGCCCCAGCCGGCCCAATTCTGGCTCGGGCTCTCTGGCTGCCAGTCATGCATAGTGACAACTTGGTAATCTACATCAAGGCCGAAGTGACGGATAAACCAGTGGCCCATTTCACCCATGGTCAGCCCGTGGCGCATCGGCATGGGCCCAGCGCCGACGAAGCTTTCGAACCCGGTTTCCAGCAATGTGCCTTCTACCGGTCGTCCCGCCGGATTAGGCCGGTCAAGTACCCAAATAGTTTTGCCATATTTCTGTGCTTCTTCAAGAAGATAGAGAAGAGTTGTGGCAAAGGTATAAATGCGGCAACCAAGATCCTGCAGATCGAACAGAAAGATATCCGCGCTGGACATCATCTGGCCTGTAGGACGGCGCACCTCCCCGTAGAGTGAGAACACGGGGATGCCGTAAACCGGATCGGTCTCATCCACCGTTTCGACCATGTTGTCCTGCTTGTCGCCTTTAAGTCCGTGCTGCGGGCCAAAGGCACTGTTGATATTCACACCAGCGTCGATCAGCGCATCGAGACTGTGGTTCAGTTCCGCGGTGACAGAGGCGGGATGCGCGACAAGGGCGACGCGCTTTCCTTCAAGTGCGGATTTCAGGTCTGGTTCGGCAAGCAGCCGGTCGATTCCGAATTTCATGCAGCGCGGGTTCGCGCAAGTCCCGCTCCAAAGCAAGCCGGATCGTGGAAATCGGGCTTTTCCTTGTGGTGGGACATGGCCCAATAGCTCTTCACGCCGCCCTCTTCCTCGATCACGGCGGAAAGACCTATGCTGACAGGTGGTTCTGGCATCTGATCGCGCGGCAGCGAAGCATCGAAAATGGCCATGGACTGACCTGTGCGCATGACGCATTCCGGTTCCCTCGAAAAAACACGTTCTGTCATGCCCTTGCGGTAATCGGTAAAGTCATAGGCGGCCCAGCGTTCAGAGGGCGAGAGATTGAATTCACTGTAACCCCGCGTGCCATCGCGTGGCATGACGAACATTTCAAAGCAGGTGGTCTGCCAGAGATTATCCGCCCTTCCGCGACCAGCAAAATCCGGAATCACCAGTTTTTGGGGACCATCGATTCGCCAGCGAACGCGAACCCAGGCGTCGGTCAGAGACAGGACCCGCGCTTCCACCCTTCGAACGGCGAGAGGTGGATGAGCATTGTGTGCGGCCAGTTCATACGTTTGCAAGCAAGTTTCCCCGTGCTACGCGCCGCCTCCGCCAAAGGGGATACGATGACGACGTTCAAATCAGATTTGCTGCAACTTCTGCACGAGCGCGGCCATGTCCATCAGTTAACCGATTCTTCGGGACTGGATGCCCTAGCGGCGCGACAGACCGTGACCGCATACGTCGGCTTTGATCCCACGGCTGCTTCGCTGCACATCGGCAACCTTGCTTCGATCATGCTTTTGCGCCGTGTCCAGCAGGCCGGTCACCGCCCGATCGTGGTGATGGGTGGCGGCACCGCAAAGATTGGCGATCCGTCCGGCAAGGATGAAACCCGCCAGATGATGACTGATGAAAGGCTCGCCAGCAACATTGCCTCTATCAAGGGCAGCTTTGAACGGATGCTGCAATTTGGCGATGGTCCGAAGGATGCCCTTCTGGTCAATAATGACGACTGGCTGAGCAAGCTGGGCTATATTGAAATGCTGCGCGATGTCGGCCCGCATTTCACCGTAAACCGGATGTTGACCTTCGATTCGGTGAAGTTGCGCCTTGATCGCGAACAGCCGCTTACATTTCTCGAATTCAATTACATGATCCTGCAGGCCTATGACTTTCTGAAACTGGCGCGCGATTACGATTGCACCTTGCAATTGGGTGGCAGCGATCAGTGGGGCAATATCGTCAACGGTATCGAACTGGGCCGGCGAATCGATGGGCGAGAGCTTTATGGCGTTACCGCGCCGCTCATCACCCGTGCGGACGGCTCTAAAATGGGCAAATCTGTGACAGGTGCGGTGTGGCTGAATGAAGACGCTCTGCCAGCCTATGATTTCTGGCAATATTGGCGCAACACCGATGATCGCGATGTGGGCCGCTTCCTGCGCTTGTTCACCGATCTTGATCTGGGTGAAATCGCGCGACTCGAATCCCTTGAAGGAAGTGAAATCAATCACGCCAAGGCCGTGCTGGCAGACGAGCTGACAAAGCTGGTTCGTGGTAGCGAAGCGGCGGCATCCGCCCGCGCCACTGCAGAGCAGACTTTCGCTGGCGGCGGCTTGGGGGACGATCTGCCCGTGCTGGCTATTCCTGCCGAGGGGATGCGAGTGGGTGCGGCACTTACCGCGCTGGGCTTCACCGCTTCCAATGGCGAGGCCAAGCGCAAAATCGCTGAAGGTGCGGTAAAGCTCGACGATCAACCGGTGAGCGATGCAGGGTTCATGATCGCACCACCTGCCCAAGGGCAGGACATACGCATCAGCATCGGCAAGAAACGCCACGCGATTCTTCGTCCGGCATAGTTTAGAGAAAATCCACCAATTCCTGTCAGACCGCTTTTTCAAGCAGTTAAAAGGAGATAGGTGGCAAATGTCAGGTGGCGCACAACTGTCCGTAACCGATATGCGCAGAGCGTCGCGTCATCCGGTCGATTTCACCGTGATTGCCGAGCATCTGATGCATGGCGATGTGAAATTGCATGTTGCGAATATTTCCGCGCATGGGTTCATGATCGACCATGCCGAAAATATCAGTCGCGGCGATCGGCTTATCATCCGCTTGCCTATCGTTGGCCGCATAGAAGCCTATTGCATCTGGGTGGCGCAGGATCGCGCCGGTTTCCAGTTTGAACGAATCATCCGGCTCGACGATTTTCAGGCGATGATGAAGGAAATGCAGCCCAATCCAGCCCTTCGCCGTCGCGGCTAGGCTTTACATCTTCAAATTTTAGCTAGCTTGGCTTTGGCCTTGCGCGATGTCATGGCGCATTGGTGAATACTGCATCGCACCCCTTTCGCGTCGCCAATTACCGCGCTTTCTGGCTTTCCCGCCTGACATTGACGCTGGCGCAATACTCCATGCTGCTGATCATCGGTTGGCAGACGTATAATCTGGCGCGCGATAGCGGAATGAGCGTGGGTGAATCCGCAGGTCAACTGGCCCTGATCGGGCTGCTCCAATTTATCCCGCTCCTTCTGTTGACTCCGTTCAGCGGATTGGCGGCAGATCGCTTTGATCGCCGCAATCTCGGGCGGTTGACGATTCTCCTGCAATTAATGTGCGGTGTAACCCTTGCGGCGCTGACCTGGACCGATCGCATAGACTTGCCCGTCCTTTATACGGTGGCGGTCGTGCTGGGTATCTCCCGCGCCTTTGCAGGCCCGGCACTTGCTGCTCTCGCCCCGAACCTCGTGCCTGCTGCAATCCTGCCTAACGCCATCGCGCTGTCATCCATCGCCTGGCAGGTCGGGATGATCGTCGGTCCGGCGGTAGGAGGCGTACTGTATGAAGTAGCGCCCCCCCTGCCTTATGCCGCGGCGTCAGCGCTTTTTATTGTTTCGATGATCGCTCTATCCGCAGTGGGTGATGTTCCCCGCGGGTCCCCTCGTAGCACTGACAGACCGATCCGCCAGATCCGCGACGGCTCGAGCTATGTCGTGCGCAATAAAATGGTTCTCGGCGCGATTACGCTGGATTTGTTCGCTGTATTCCTTGCCGGCGCGACTGCGCTTTTTCCCGTCTATGCCCGAGACATATTGCATGTCGGCGCGACCGGGTTGAGCCAGCTTGCCATGGCGCCCGCCGTTGGCGCGGCCTTGACCGCGCTCTGGTTCTCCTTCCACCCGCTTAAAAACAATGTCGGTCCCAAGATGCTGTGGTCAGTGGCGGTTTTTGGCGCTGCGACAATCGTCTTTGGCGTCTCCACCTCGATGCCGCTCAGTCTCGCGATGCTTTTCATCATCGGCGCGGCGGATATGTTCAGCGTGTATATTCGCCAGTCATTGATCCAGTTGCATACCCCCGATGACAAGCGTGGCCGCGTATCGGCAGTTTCTCAGATGACGATCGGTGCAAGCAATGAATTCGGCGATTTCTTCTCCGGTAGCCTCGCCTATCTTATCGGGCCTGTGGCTGCGGTGGTCGCAGGAGGTGCGGGCGCCATCATTACAGTAGCGGCATGGGCAAAAATATTTCCCGTTTTGCGGACTACTCGGACCTTCGATCCACCTGAAGAGTTGCTAATAACAGAACCCAATGACCCATTGAATGAAACCGCGAAGAAGGGGCCTGAATCATGAAATTCGACAATGTCCTGCAATCCATCGGCAATACACCGCACATCCGCTTATCCCGGCTGTTCCCAGACCATGAAGTCTGGGTGAAAAGTGAGCGGGCAAACCCCGGCGGATCAATTAAGGATCGTATCGCTCTCGCCATGGTTGAAGCGGCCGAGAAATCGGGTGAACTCAAGCCCGGTGGCACGATCGTAGAGCCGACGAGCGGCAACACCGGCATCGGTCTGGCAATGGTCGCAGCGGTGAAAGGATACAAGCTCGTGCTTGTCATGCCTGAAAGCATGAGCCTTGAACGCCGCCGGCTGATGCTGGCCTATGGCGCCAGTTTCGATCTCACGCCCAAGGAAAAAGGCATGAAAGGCGCGATAGAACGCGCTGCAGAGCTTGTCGGCCAACTTGATGGCGGATGGTTGCCGCAACAGTTCGACAATCCGGCCAACACCGAAATTCACGCCCAGACTACGGCACGCGAAATTCTGCATGATTTCACGGATGATCCCATCGACGTATTGATTACCGGCGTGGGCACTGGCGGCCATCTGACCGGCTGCGCGGAAGTCCTCAAGAAGAGCTGGACCGACATGAAGGCATTTGCTGTTGAGCCCGAGCTTTCGCCCGTCATTTCGGGCGGCCAGCCAGGCCCGCACCCGATCCAGGGTATCGGCGCAGGCTTCATTCCCGGAAATCTCCACACTCAGGCTATCGACGGTGCGATTAAGGTCGATGCAGAAGCGGCCAAGGACATGGCCCGCCGCTGCGCTGCGGAAGAGGGTCTGCTGGTGGGCATTAGTTCAGGGGCAACCCTGGCGGCCATTAATGCCAAGCTGAAAGAGCTGGAAGAGGGAACGCGCGTACTCGGTTTCAATTACGATACCGGCGAGCGTTACCTGTCCGTGCCTGATTTCCTTCCTGCTGAATAAGCAGGAAGGGTCAGCGCGCCCAGGCAGCCCTAAATCTGTTTGAGTTCACCATTTTCCAGAAGCCGATAAAAACAACTGCGCGCGCCGGTGTGGCAAGCCGGGCCGGCCGGTGAGACCCTGAGGACAAGCGCATCCTGATCGCAATCTACCAATATCTCCTGCACTTCCAGGATATTGCCTGAACTCTCGCCCTTCTTCCAAAGTGTTCCCCTGCTGCGTGAATGGAAGTGGGCAACCCCTGTTTGCCGGGTTGCGTTGAGCGCTTCTGCATCCATGAAGGCAACCATCAGGATTTCGCCTGTGGCAACGTGCTGCACAATTGCGCAGAGCAAACCGCCAGCATCGAATTTGGGCATGAAGCTGGTTCCGTGTTCGCGTTCGGCATCATGCGGAAAAGTTGTGTCAGTAGAGATGGTCCGGGCCTTTCCGAAGAGATAAGTGAGTTGCATATCATATACGCTTTTGTTGCACGATAATCACATTCTTGTTCCAATATCTATCAAGCGCGAGAAAGCGGTATGCTCCAAATCCTTTTGGTGGAATGAATGCGTTGCGGCTTGACGGGTCGTATCTCATTTCGTGAGACACGCAATGTGCCAAGGAAATGGGGAGGTCGCGGGAACGGCGCAGAGCCGACCTGCTTCATGAGGGATTGGAACTGACGCGCGCACTGGGGGGTGGCGCGAGGTTCCAGTGATATCGTCACGCGAGCGCCCGGGGGGAAACCCTCGGGCGTTTTGCCTTTCTATGCCTCTAATGCTTCATCCAGAACGCGGGAAAAGCAGGCAATCACCACTTTGCTAGCGCCGGCTTGCTTCAATGTGCTGACACATGCACCGCTTGTCGCGCCGCTTGTCAGGACATCATCCACCAGCAGAATTTTTGCGTCCTTTATCTGATCCATCCGCCTTGGATTAATGGCGATGACGCCTTCCATCGTCCTGGCTCGCTGTGCCTTGCCAAAGCTTCCCAACGCCGGGGTCGCGCGCGTGCGCAATAATCCGTCCACCATTGGCTTCGCCCTCCCCATCCTGCCGAGCTCCCGCGCCAGCAATGCCGATTGGTTGAAGCCACGCCGCCACAGGCGAAAGCGATGCAGCGGCACAGGCACCGTCAGCCAATCCCCGTCCGTTTCCGGAAGCCGCGCAGCGATCAATCGTGCGAGCATGGGGGCAAGCGCAATCTTGTTGCCATGTTTGAATGACAGCACAAGCCGCCGTGCGGTGTCGTTATAGAGTGTGCCCGCGGCAATCCCGTCATGCAGCGGCGGTTGTTCAAAGCAAGGTGCGCAGGTTTTGATCGCGTGGCTTGAATTACTGTCAAAGGGGCGCTGGCACAGGCGGCAATTCGGCTCCCCCGGAATGGCGAGTTCGCCCCAGCAGCTGGCACACAGGCCCCTTTGTTCAGCAAGCCCTTCTCCGCATAATGGGCAACGTGGCGGGTAAACAAGGTCCACCAGGGGCGCAAAGGTTTTTGAAATGATGCGGGAAACCGGCATTGAATGGCTATGCTGCATGGTGCTCCGCCTGTACGCAAGCGCAATGGCCGCGCAACCACCAACTACCCCGCCCCGCATATTCTCGACACAGCGTCGCCATGATCGGCGCCACCGGGCACTGGCCATGCAGGACCGGCCCGATGCAGCTAGTTTCATGGTGGATGAAATGGTTGCCGATGTGCTCGAACGGCTTGCCTTCCTGCGACATGAGCCGGGCAGATCGCTAATTATCGGCGATAGTTCTGGGGTTTTGGCGCGGCAGCTTGGAGGTGAGGTAATCACAGCCGACATTGCAGGCGCCCGCATGATCGATCTTGAAGCGCCTTTTCCGATTTCGGGCTTTGATTTTATCGCCGTGCTCGGCCTGCTCGACACGGTGAATGATCTGCCGGGCGCGCTCATCCATATTCGCCACGCGCTTTCGCCCGGCGGGCTTGCCATAACCAGTTTTCCGGCGGCAGGGTCCTTGCCAGTGCTGCGCGGGGCGATAATGGCGGGTGAACCGGACAGGCCTGCTGCCCGCATGCACCCGCTTGTCGATAGCCGTGCGGGCGCGCAATTACTCCAGCGTGCGGGCTGGAAGGATCCCGTGGTCGATACCTATGAACTGACGGTGCGCTATCGCAAAATGGCTAGGTTGGTGGAGGATCTGCGCGAACAGGGACTTGGCAATGTGCTTGCATCGCCGGCTCCGCCATTGGGCAAAGCTGCACTAGAGCGTGCCAGCAATGCCTTCATGGCGGAGGCGGACGATGACGGGCGCGTGAGTGAGCGCTTCACCTTCCTCACACTCAGCGGGCGTCGTTCACTCGGCGGAACGTAATGCGGCCTGTGCTGCTGCCAGCCTTGCGATAGGGACGCGATAAGGGCTGGCGCTGACATAATCGAGGCCAACTTTCTCGCAGAAGGCGATGCTTTCCGGATCGCCGCCATGTTCGCCGCAAATGCCCAGCTTGATGTCCGGCGTTGTTGCCCTGCCCCGCTCTGCCGCGAGTTCTACCAGTTGGCCCACCCCGTCTATGTCGAGGCTGACGAAGGGATCCTTCGCGTAAATGCCCTTGTCGACGTAAGGCGCAAGAAAACGGCCCGCATCATCGCGGCTGACGCCAAGCGCGGTTTGCGTCAAATCATTTGTACCGAAGGAGAAAAAGCGTGCCTCCTGCGCGATTTCGCCTGCCATCAGTGCAGCGCGGGGTAATTCGATCATCGTACCGACGAGATAATCGAGTGTGCGACCCTGTTCGGTGAACACTTCTTCCGCGACACGATCAACCAATTCACGCAGGATTTCCAGTTCCCGGCGTGTGGCGACAAGCGGAATCATCACTTCGGGAACGACAGGATCGCCGCCTTCAGCGGTAACTTCGCACGCGGCTTCGAAAATGGCGCGCGCCTGCATTTCATATATTTCGGGGAATGTAATGCCCAAACGGCATCCGCGATGGCCCAGCATCGGGTTGAATTCATGTAATTCCGCGGCACGTCGTTTAAGGTGATCGACACCCACGCTCAGGCTTTCGGAAAGTTCTTCGAACTCCTCGTCCCGGGTCGGCATGAATTCATGCAAAGGCGGATCAAGCAGGCGGATCGTGCACGGCAGACCCGTCATGGTGCGGAAAATCTCGGCAAAATCGCCACGCTGTTCAGGCAGCAGGCGATGGAGAGCTGCTCGTCGTCCGCTTTCATCATCGGCCAGGATCATGGCGCGTACGGCGCTGATCCTGCCGGCGTCGAAGAACATATGCTCTGTCCGGCACAGACCAATGCCCTCGGCACCGAAGCCGCGAGCGGTGCGGCAATCGTCAGGAGTTTCGGCATTTGTGCGCACACCCATCCGGCGATGCTTGTCTGCCCAATCCATCAGCACGCCGAAATCGCCGGCAAGTTCAGGCTCTATAGTGGGGACCTGCCCTGCCATGATTTCGCCCGTTGCGCCGTCCAGCGTGATGATATCGCCTTCCTTGAATTCACGATCGCCAATGCGCAAGGTGCGCTCATCAAGCTTGATCGAGACCGCCGACGCACCCGATACACAGGGACGTCCCATGCCGCGCGCGACCACGGCTGCATGCGACGTCATGCCGCCACGTGCGGTAAGAATACCCTTGGCCGCGTGCATGCCGTGAATATCTTCCGGGCTTGTTTCCACCCGAACGAGAATCACGGATTCGTCACGATTGGACCACAGTTCTGCCGTGTCCGCATCAAGCACTATCTTGCCCGAAGCAGCACCTGGCGAGGCCGGGAGGCCCTTGCCCAGCACATCGCGCTCGGCATCGGGATCAAGCGTCGGGTGCAGGAGCTGGTCGAGCGCCATCGGGTCCACCCGCAAAATCGCTGTCTCCTGATCGATCAGACCTTCATCTGCCATGTCGACAGCCATCTTCAGCGCGGCCTTGGCGGTGCGTTTCCCTGAACGGGTTTGCAGCATCCACAGCTTGCCCTGCTGCACGGTAAATTCGATATCCTGCATGTCACGATAATGGGTTTCAAGCAGATCAAAAACGCGGGCAAGTTCGCCATAAGCTTCGGGCATGGCTTCTTCCATGCTTGGCAGACCGGCCCCTGCAGCCTCGCGCCGTGCCTTGGTGAGATATTGCGGCGTGCGAATGCCGGCGACAACGTCCTCGCCCTGCGCATTGACCAACCACTCACCGTAATAGGTGCGTTCGCCGGTCGAAGGATCACGGGTGAAAGCGACCCCCGTGGCGCTTGTTTCACCCATATTGCCAAACACCATGGCCTGCACATTGACCGCTGTGCCCCAGCCGGCGGGAATGGAATTCAATCGACGATAGACCTTGGCCCTGTCGCTTTCCCAGCTCTCAAACACCGCGGCGATGGCGCCCCATAGCTGTTCATGAACGTCCTGCGGAAAAGGCTCTCCGCGTTCCTGTTCGACGATTGTCTTGAATTGGCCGACCAGTTTCTGCCAATCATCCGTTTCCATTTCGACGTCAGTGAAATAGCCGCGGTCTTCCTTGGCAATTTCCAGCGCTTCTTCGAAAAGGCCGTGATCGAGCCCCAGGACGACGTCGGAATACATCTGGATAAAGCGGCGGTAGCTGTCCCACGCAAAGCGCGAATGCCCGGAATTTGCGGCCAGCCCCTCTACCGTCACATCATTGAGACCGAGATTGAGAACGGTATCCATCATGCCTGGCATGGATACACGCGCACCTGAACGGACAGAGACAAGCAAGGGATCTTCAGGATCACCGAACCGCTTGCCAACGGCGCGCTCCACATGCGCAAGCGAATCTGCCACATCGGCGCGCAGCTTATCTGAAAAAGCCTCACCGCGGGTCAGATAGCTGAGGGATTCCTCGGTAGTTATTGTGAAGCCCGGAGGAACCGGCAGGCCAATACCCGCCATTTCAGCAAGGTTTGCACCTTTGCCCCCGGTTACTGTTTTGTCCTTTTGCCGCGGATCGGAATAATCCGCGTCACCACCGAAATTATAGACAGTCTTCATGAAATTGGCTGCTCCGTTATATGCGGAAATTGTGTTCTATTGGCCGTGTCTACGGCCTAACCTTCAATTTTTGAGAAATCTGCAACATTGTGGACTGCGTCCCGAAAGCGTGCAAGCAAGTCTAATCGGGCCGCGCGCTTATCAGTATTGTCATCATTGACAGTAACGTCCTCGAAAAAAGCATCTATGGGAGCGCGCAGGCAGGCAAGTGCGGACATTGCAGCGGCGAAATCTTCAGCCGCAATCGCAGCATCCGCCTGCGGCCCGGCAGCATCAAGCGCCTTGATTACCGCCTGTTCGGCAGGCTCGGGCGTGTAGGATAACTCCGCCGTATGGCGATCAGCCATTTTTGCAGCGATAACTGCCGCCATATCGGGATTGTCCACCTGGCTTAAGGGGTCTTCCTCGCCCGTCCGCGATATTTCGCCCTCAATCCCGTGCCAGTCTTCTTTCTTGAGAATATTGGCCGCACGCTTGTAGGCAGCGAGCAGGTTTGTGCCGTTGTCAGTGTCGATAAAAGCTTGGAGAGCTTGGACGCGGGCAAGCAAGCGAACGATATCTTCTTCTCCGCCAAGCGCGAAGACAGCGTCGATCAGATCGTGGCGGACGCCTGCTTCGCGCTGTTGGACTTTGAGGCGATCGATAACAAAATCCCTGACATCGTCCATATATCTCCCATCAAAAATATCGACGACAGACTCGATAGATTCTCTAACACTTTCACTCGGCTGCGCTGATCCAGGTTCGTCCTTGATCCCTTGCTCGATATAGTTTTCACGAGCCTTCGCTAACCATGAGGTGAGTTCACCTCTCAATGTATTCTTTGTGACGATACCTAGAGTGCCGATAGCGGCCCGCCTCAATCCAAAGGGATCCTTCGATCCGGTAGGCTTCATGAGCTTCATGAAGAAGCCTGCAATCGTATCCAGTTTGTCGGCTAATGAGATCGCCACCGTCACAGAAGCAGTCGGCACTTCATCGCTCTGCCTTACCGGCTTGTAATGATCGCGGATCGCGTCAGCCACCTCTTTCGGCAGACCTTCAGCGCGGGCATAGTAGCCGCCCATCAATCCCTGGAGTTCTGGAAATTCGCCGACCATTTCGGTTACGAGATCGGCCTTTGAGAGCATTGCGGCCTGCTCGGTTAGGTCGGGATCAGCGCCATCGACGATACCTTCTTCTACCAGCCAGACCGCCAGCTTTGCCACCCGGTCCACCTTATCGGCCACGCTGCCCAGCTTCTCGTGGAAGGTAATGCGATCCAGCTTCTTTGCCTGATCGCGCAGGAGCGTTTTCTGATCTAGCTCCCAGAAGAAGCGCGCATCAGAAAGGCGTGCGGCGAGGACCTTGCGGTTGCCATTCACCACCATGGCAGGATCTTCTGCGTCAATATTGGCGGTGCAGATAAAGGCGTTGGCCAGATTGCTGCTGGCATCCTCGCATACGAAATATTTCTGGTTCACACGCGCGGTAAGCTGGATAACCTCAGACGGGACATCGAGGAAATCCTCGTCAAACCGCCCCAGCAGCGGCACGGGCCATTCGGTCAAGCCGGCGTTTTCAATAACCAGGCCTTCATCTTCTACAAGCCTAAGCCCCGCTTCTATGGCAACTTTCGCCGCGCCATCACGGATCATATTCTGACGTTCTTCATGATCTACGATCACGTGGCAGGCGCGCAGCTTTTCGGCATAATCATCTGCCGAACCGATGGTGATCTCACCCGGACAGTGGAAGCGATGGCCATGCGTTACATAACCGCTCGCGATGCCGCCCGATGTGAACGGCACAAGTTCTTCACCCAATATCGCGACAATGCCCGACAGGGGCCTGACCCAGCGCGTGCTTTCAGTGCTTATTGATGCTTCGCCCCAGCGCATGGATTTTGGCCATGAGAAATCGCGGATGATCGCCGGAACGGCGTCTGCCAGTAATTCCGTCATCGCGCGGCCCGGCACATTCTTCACCGCAAAATAAGTGGCGCGGCCCTTCACATCGCGGGTTTCAAGTTGTTCGCGCATAATGCCGATCTTGCGGCGGAAACCGTCCACGGCCTGATCGGGCGCGCCGACTGGCGGGCCCTTTGCCTCTTCGCTCACTGCCTTCGTCGCTTCAGGCAGATCGCGCGCGATCAGCGCAAGGCGGCGCGGAGTGGACCAGATGGTTAGGTCCTTGATGGAAACGCCAGCGGCATCCATTCGACGGCGTAACAGCTTTTCCAGCTCTGCCCGCGCGCCGGCCTGCATCCGGGCAGGAATTTCCTCACAGCGCAGTTCCAGGAGAAAGTCGCTCATAGCGTCCACTCCGGATAACTCTTCTGCCACTGCGGGGTCATGACCTCGGCATATTTCTCACAACTGCCGCGCGCCAGATCGCGCACGCGGGCCATGTAGCTGGCGCGCTCCTGTACCGAAATAACGCCGCGTGCCTGCAACAAATTGAATAGATGGCTGGCCTCTACCGCCTGTTCATAGGCAGCGATGGGCACATCGGCAGCCAGTGCATTCTGGCATTCCGCCTCTGCCTTGCTGAAAAGGTCGAACAGGGCATCGGTGTCTGCAACTTCAAAGTTCCATTTCGACATCTGTCGTTCGTTTTCGAGAAACACTTGTCCGTAGGTGTAGCCCTTGCCGTTGAAATCGAGATCGTAAACATTGTCCACGCCCTGAATATACATGGCCAGCCGTTCCAGCCCGTAGGTCAGTTCGCCCGCGACGGGTTTGCAATCATAGCCGCCCATCTGCTGGAAATAGGTGAATTGCGTGACTTCCATGCCATCGCACCAGACTTCCCAGCCAAGGCCCCATGCACCCAGTGTCGGGCTTTCCCAATCATCCTCCACAAAGCGAATATCATGCTTGAGCGGATCAATGCCGATCACTTCAAGGCTCTTGAGATAAAGCTCCTGAATGTCGGGCGGGCTCGGTTTCAGGATGACCTGATACTGGTAATAATGCTGCAATCTGTTTGGATTTTCGCCATAGCGGCCATCGGTTGGACGGCGGCTTGGCTGCACGAAAGCAGCGTTCCACGGCTCAGGACCAAGCGCGCGCAGAGTGGTCGCCGTATGGAACGTGCCCGCCCCCATACGCATGTCGTAAGGTTGCAGGATAAGACAGCCTTGCGTGCTCCAGAAATCGTGCAGCGCGAGGATCATGTCCTGAAAGCTTGTCTTCGGGTTCCGCTCCATGATGCGGCGCAATGGCTGATGCCTTCGAAACCGTCAATGCCGGGCGCGCATGGCGCTTGACACATGGCATGCTTGCCGCATCATCTGCACGGCATGACCGGTCAGTTTTTCCGCATCGCCTTGGCGGCAATCTTCACGCTTTTACTGGCTGCTCCGGCTGCGGCGCAGCATCTTCGCCCGCACACACATCATGAATTCACGCAGGATTACGAGCCATCCCCTGCTATCTGGCAAGTTTCGGATGAAGATACGACCGTTTACTTGCTGGGCACGATGCATGCCCTGCCGCGTGGATTTCGCTGGCGTAGTGCAAAGCTCAACGCGATAATTGCGGAAGCGGATGAACTGGTCGTGGAAACCAGCCGATTCGATCCGTCCGCTGATGTGCTGAATGTTGATGCAAAGCTGAAGGCACGGATAGCGAACCGATCTTCGACATCCAGCCGACTGTCTGCCGCAGGCCGAGAGCGCTGGATTGCGCTGATCGCCACAACTGGCTTCGGATGTGACGAGATTGACAAACTGCCGATTTTGCTTGGCCTGTTGACGATGGGAATGATGGGCGAAGCGGATGACCAATCGTTCGAGGCTTATGGCGTGGAATCCGTGCTTGAGCAGGAATTCCTGCGTCGAGAACTTCCCATCATCGCCATCGAGGATTCCGGAGAAGTGATGTACAGCCTCTTCCGCCTCGACACCGCGGCGCTTGTCGATGATCTCGATAGCAAGCTGATGGCTTGGAATGGAAAATCTCTCATGCCCTTTTTTGATGTGGGCTATGTTGAACGGTCCGCCGATGACTATTGGAGGATGGAGCACCGCTGGGCGCAGGGGATATTGGAAGCTGATTTTTCCATTGGTTTCGGTGACGGCCCCATCGGGCGTGCGTTCGATTATAACTTGCTGGACCGCCGCAATACTTCCTGGGCCAGATGGATAGAAATGCGGCTGCAAGATCCAGGCACGGCGCTGGTTGCAGTCGGGGCAGGCCATTTTGAAGGACCGGCATCACTGCTGATCAAGCTCGATGACCGTGGATTGTCGGCGAACAGAATAGATTAGCGGCCAGCCTTTGTGATGCTTGGCGCAGCGTCGAGAAATTTGTCATTATGAATTTCCGACGGTTGGGTGGCTCGAAGTCGCCTCTCCGTGACTTTGTGTCAGGGGTAGTATTGACACAGTCGGCTCCTCATGACAAAAAGTAAAGATAACTTGACACAAGGGAAGGTTCGCACGACATACTGCGGATGAATCCCGCCTATCAGTCTTCAGGACTTCAAGAGCCTTGTGAAAGGGCGTGGCATGAAATTTGAGATCACTCGTAGCAGCATTCTTGCACTGCTCGGTATCGTCGTAATCATGTTCTTCGCGGGATATGGGTTCGGCAATATCAGTGCCAAAACATACAAGAATTTCACAGAAAGCTCGACAGCCAGCCATGAACTCCGCTGACCAGATGATGCCATCTGCCAGGAAGTTCCAATGAATAACCGTCTCAAGGTTCTTCGCGCCATGCACGATTGGAGCCAGGCGGAGCTGGCCGGTCGTCTCGATGTGTCGCGGCAGGCCGTGAATGCGATTGAGACCGGCAAGCACGATCCATCGCTCCCGCTGGCCTTCCGCATTGCCCGCCTTTTCGAAATGCGTATCGAGGAGATCTTCGATGACCAACATGAATGATAGTGCCATAACAGGTGAAGCCCGTTTGAAAGCCCGTCGCAACCGCCTGTGGGCATTTTCCGGAATGGGATTCCTGATTGCCATTATCGTGGGTCTGGCGACAGGATTTGCAGGCGATCTTTATGAGGATGGCAGTCTTCCTGCATGGAGCATCTACGCAATATGGGCTTTAGTTGTTGCCGCCTTTACATGGTTCACCATCAGCTATTTCCGACGGGTCGATGAGCTCGATTTGATGGACAATATGTGGGCCACATTGATCGCCTTCTATTTCTATGTCGTGGCAATGCCATCCTGGTATATGTTTGACATCATCGGGCTTGCCGGCACCCCGCAGGATAAGGTGATCTATCTAGCAACCCTCGCTGTCATGTTCATAGCTTACGGTGCGCGCAAACTTGGTTTGCGCTGATCTTTCATAACCATTACCTGGATTTTACGGAGATAATAAAATGCTGAAGAGATTGATCCTTACAGCTTCTGCACTGACTCTGTCAGCCTGCGCTTTTCCTGAGACAACGCTAGCGAATGAGGCAGGCGCGCATGAACACGGCGCTGTCGAACAATCGGCAGTGGGCTCAAGCGGTCCGGCAATTTGGCAATTGGGTGATGAAGATACGACCATTTACCTGTTCGGCACCGTGCATTTCCTTCCTGAAGGATTGGACTGGTACAAGCCTGCAATCGCCGATGCGCTGAGCGGGGCCGACCAGTTCGTGACCGAAATTGACACAAGCACCTTGCCGCAGATGGAGCCAGGTGAGCCCCCCTCCCCCGAAGCGATGGCGATGGTGCAGCTGATGATGGGCCTTGCACAACTTGAAACCGGCGGCACCCTACGGGATCTTATGACTGAAGAGGACCGCGTCGAATATGAGGCTGGCATGACTGCTCTTGGTCTTCCGCCGCAAACATTCGACGGTTTTGAACCGTGGTTTGCCATTATGAACATGGCGCAGATTGCGCTGATGCAGGCGGGCATGGATCCTTCCACCGGTGTGGAGCGCGTGTTGGATGAACAGGTCGAAGGTAAGGAGCGCGCCGCCTTTGAAACGGTTGAGCAGCAATTCGGCTTTTTTGATGGACTGCCGATGGAATCGCAGCTGCTCATGCTTGATGAAAGCGTCGAGGCCCTGCCTGACATGGGTCCCGGCCTTCAGGCCCTGATCGATGAATGGATGGATGGCGATGCCGATGGTCTGGCCGCTCTGATGAATGAGGAAATGAGCGATCCGGTGCTGTATGATGTGCTGCTGACATCACGCAATTCCAATTGGGCAGAATGGATCGAACAGCGCCTCGAACAGCCTGGCACGGTGTTTATCGCTGTAGGGGCAGGACATCTTGCCGGTGAAGGTAGCGTCCAGCAATTCCTTGCAGAGCGCGGCATAAGCACGGAGCGGGTCGCATACTGATACGCACGATCATCGCATCATTTGGCGCGCTGTGGCTGGTTGGCTGCAGCGCCCCAAATGATGATGCCAGGCAGGTCTGGCCCGAGCCCTCTCCCGCTGTTTGGGAAATCACTGCGCCAGAGGGGCAAAAAGGCTGGCTGTTCGGAACCATCCATGCCCTGCCCGATGAGGTGGAGTGGCGCACGCCGTTAATTGACCATACGCTGACACAATCAGGTGTGCTGGTCGTGGAGGTCGCCGATCTAGGCGATCCCACCGGACCTGATCTCGTCAACCAACTGGCGCATGCACCGGGGCAGCCGCCGCTTACACAACGTGTCGCACCAGTTCACCGTCCGGCTCTGCGTGCCTTGCTGAATGAAGCAGAGCGGCAGGATGAGGATTTCCCCGATACGGAAAGCTGGGCTGCTGCTTTGTCGCTTGCGGCCGCGGTGCGAGAAGGCGATCCGCGCAATGGTGTGGACCGCGTATTATTGTCACAGACGCAGGATGTCGTCGCGCTTGAAAGCTATGACGGGCAACTTGCAATGTTCGATATGCTTTCGGCAGAGGCTCAATCTGCCCTGCTTGCAGGGGTGGCGGAGGAAAGAAAGAGGAATGCGGGCGGTGTCGCTGTAGATGCCTGGCTTACTGGCAATGACCAGTGGATGGTGGGACAACTGAATGGACCGCTGTTGGCGCATCCGGAACTAAAGGCAGTATTATTGACACGGCGAAACGCGGCCTGGGCGCAGCGAATTGCGGCTCTGATAAGGGAAGGCCGCGCCCCCTTTGTCGCGGTGGGCGCGTCTCACGTGGTGGGCGTCGAAGGGCTTGCAGATTTGCTGAGCAAAAGGGGCTATGATGTGCAGAGGCTGCCGGACATAGAATAGTTGCAATTTGCACAGCTGCTGCTAAACGCGCGCCCTCCCCTGTCATGGTCATCCCTGGAGGCATGGTGCGGGGTCGTATTCAATCTATCGAAAGGCAAGACTTATGAGCGATGCTCTGAACCTGTCGGCCGAGCTGCGCGAAAGGGCTGGCAAGGGAGCCTCCCGTGAGCTGCGTCGCAATGGCCGTGTTCCCGCCGTTATTTACGGTGGCAAGGAAGAACCGACAACGATCCACCTGGAAGAAAAGGCGCTCGTCAAACAGTTGATGACCGGCCACTTCATGAATTCCATCGTGATGATCGATCTGGATGGAAAAAGCCACCGCACCCTGCCCAAGGATGTGGCGCTTGATCCGGTCAAGGACCGTCCGATTCATGTCGATTTCCTGCGTCTTGCCAAGGATGCCACAATCGTCGTGGAAATCCCCGTGGTCTTCGTCAATGAAGAAGACAGCCCAGGTCTCAAGCGTGGCGGCGTTCTCAACGTCGTGCGTCACGAATTGGAACTGAGCTGCGAAGCGGACAAGATTCCTGGCCAGATCGAGATCGATGTTACCGGTCTGGAAGTTGGCGATTCCATCCACATCAGCTCTGTCACGCTGCCCAAGGGTGCCGAAAGCGCCATTACCGATCGTGATTTCACCATCGCAACCATCGTTGCCCCCTCTGCGCTCAAGCGTGCCGAAGGTGAGTCTTCGGACGAAGACGGTGATGAAACAGATCCCGGTTCGGTTGCTGCAACCGAGCAGGGTCCCGATGCGGACGCTGCTGAAGAGCAGGCGGATAAGAGCGAATAACTCGCTTTATCCTTTAACCGATTACAGCAACGCCGGCCCCACAAGGGTCGGCGTTTGCTTTTGGAGGCGCAGGCTTTAGGGGAACTGCCATGCAGATATGGGTCGGCCTTGGAAATCCCGGACCGCGCTATGCGATGCACCGGCACAATGTCGGTTTCATGGCGTGCGACCTGATTGCAGACATGCATGATTTCGGCCCAGTGCAAAAACGCTTTCAGGGTTGGACACAGGAAGGCCGCCTTGGCGCAGAAAAGATTTTACTGCTCAAGCCCGCCACTTTCATGAATGAAAGCGGCCGCGCAGTGGGTGATGCCTTGCGGTTCTACAAGCTTCCGATTGACGCGTTGACCGTGTTTCATGATGAGCTGGATCTTGCCCCGTTCAAGATCAAAGTGAAGATTGGCGGCGGCCATGCCGGCCATAACGGATTGCGCTCGATCGATAGCCATTGTGGTCCGGAATTTCGCCGCGTGCGCATCGGCATTGGCCATCCCGGCCATAAGGATCGGGTCCATGGGCATGTTCTGGGCAATTACGCGAAATCAGAGATAGATGGCCTCACCGATATGCTCGCTGCAATAGGAGCAGAAGCACATTGGCTGGCCACTGGCGATAACGCCCGTTTCATGAGCGAAATTGCGCTGCGCCAGCAAGCCACGGATTAGCTGGCGGAAGCGCGCCCGCGTGCTGCCTCTTCGGCCAGCTGCCGATCGATTATTGCAGCATCGCGCCGGCCCGCGAAAGGGCCGATAATCGCATAGGCTGCGGCATGTTCACCCGATGCGATGAGGGTACGCGTCAAGACCCGCGCATAGGCGACATTGTCAGGATAGCGGCGGTGGAGTGGTGCCAGCTGCGCCCTGGCCTGTTCCAGCTGACCCAGTTCCAGCAATGCCTGCCCGTATAAGCCACGCGCTTTATCGTGCTCGATGACCATTGCCTCATGCTGCTGCAACATTTTGCGCACATTGAACCAATTGCCATCGAAGGCTTGCAAGCTCGCCTCCAGATATAAAAATTCGACATCTTCGGGATATGCGGTTCGGCCACGCGCGATGAGATCGCGAACCAGATCAATGCGGCCGATCATATCTAACGTCTGAATTGCGCCCAGCAATGCAGGCTTATCTGCGGGGAAACGCTTGATAATCGCCATATAGGCGCGCGCTGCCAGTTCGGGCTCACCCTCCTGTTCTGCAAGGCGAGCAGAGACATACAGCGTTTCAACATTGTCCGGCGCAAGCAGTTGGGCCTGCCGAACAGCAGGACGGGCAGCGTCAACATCATTTCTGGCAAGATGGTGGTTGGCCTCGGCCACGAACAGCCGGCGCTTGTCACCATTAGCCCCCTTCCCCATTGCGAAGGCGCGCAAGGCACCATCATTGTCTCCAGCCATTGCCGCTGCGAGTGCGCGCAGCCGCCAGCTTTCCGCTCCTTCTCTACCGCGAAGCAGAGTGAGCGCAGCGCGATGGTTCCCCGACTGGAGCAAAGCTTCCGCTTCTATCAAAGCTGCATCCGCTGGGAGCACGCCAGCATCCTTGAGGCGGTCAAGCGTAAGATTTGCGTCGGCCCCGCGCCCCATCGCAAGCTGAATGCGGGCCAGCAGCTCGAGCGCCGTCGGATCAGAGGCATCTTCCTGCAATGCCGCAAGGACATCAATCTGTGCTGACACATAATCTTGCCCGGCGAAATGCTCTTGCGCTTCCGCCAGCGGATCGGATTGCATGAAGCTGCATCCGCCAAGCGCGATGGACGATGCGACGGCAAAGGCAAATACGGATATTCTGGAGAGGCGCTGACCGGTTTTCATTCAATGGCCAATACGGCCAAAGCGCAAATATTCGGTGAAGCGTCGGTTTTCTTGACAAGCCTGATGTCTAGTCGAGAATGTTAACCATGGAAAACCGCAGAACTCCTGGAATGGCACAGGCTTTGCTTTATTCTCTGTAAACCAAGTGTTCAGGGGGTAATTGACGATGAACAAATTTGTGACCGGCATTCTTGCCATGGCGAGCCTTGCTCTCGCTGCACCGGCCCAAGCCGATCCGATAACGCTAGGAGCCGGAGATGTCGGGACTGCGTTTGAAATCAACCTCAATGGCTTTTCCGGAGACAGCAGCGGCATTGTCGACGGATTGACCAGCACGCTGATTTTCACGCTCGATAGCGTGATCGGCAATAGCTATAATTTCTCCTACGAAGTGGCGAACACCACAGATGGCGGTGTAACCTCACGCATTTCCAGCTTCGCTTTCAACGTCGATCCCGACATTGCCGGCGCGATTGTGGATGGCGCATATCGCTATGCATTCGTTGCGGATGGCCGCGCGAGTGAACCGCACCTCCCTAACCGCGTCGGCAATGTTGATGTGTGCTTCCGCGCTGCAATTGCCGGTTCGTGCTCTGGCCGGGGTGGCGTGACCGAAGGCGAAAGCGGAACAGGATCAATGTCCCTGCTATTCGGTTCAAGCCCTGACGAGATCACGCTGGACGATTTTTTCGTTCGTTATCAGAGCATCACCGGCGCTGACGGCGTAAGTTCGGCTACGGGAGAGCAGATCACTTCGACAACGACTGGCGGTTCCACCAGCGGCACACCCGTTCCGGCACCTGGCATGCTCGGTCTGCTGGCCTTGGCCCTTGCATCGCTCGGTTTCATGCGCCGGCGCCGAGTGGGCACGCAGGCTGAGGTTCAGCCCGCCTACGCCTGATAAGTTCTAATTCGAGACAGTGAAGAGGCGTCGTCCTGATTGGGCGGCGCCTCTTTTGCGTCCGCCCCACCGGCGATTAGCCACGGCGCGCTTCGGCAAGGTGGCGCGCGATAACTGCATTTTCGGGCGCTGCTTGCGCAGCCTGCTCCAGCAATAGCAGACCACGGGAGCGATCCTTGCCAGTGCTGACCAACAACCATCCCAGCGTATCCATGATAGATGGATGGTCCGGTGCCTTGCCCAGCGCCAATTCTGCAAGACGAATTGCTTCTTGCGGATTCCCCGACCGGCTATGGGCAAAGGCAAGATTGTTCAGAACCATTGCATTGGAATCGCCAGTCCAGCCGCGCAATTCCTCATAAGCGTCGATCGCCCCGCGCCAGTTTTCATCATTCAGAGCATTGTCGCCTTCAGCCAGGAGCAGGCCGACGCGTTCCGAGGGTGGAGATTGCTTGAGCGCGGTCTCAATTTCATCTGCAAGGCCAGACTGGCGCGCAGCGGTGGTGAAGATCGCCAGATCCTGCGAAGTGCCGCTGGCGCTGTCCGCGAGCGGCTGGATCGTGGCAAAGGCGGCGCCGGCATCGCCCGTTGCCAATTGTGCACGCGCCAGCAGCCTTCTTGCCTCGGCATTGCCGGGGGTGCGTCGCACCATGGTAATGAGACGCGGCTGCGCCTGTTCAGGGAGGTCCAGTTCAATCAAGGCCCGCACATAAAGCAATTGCTGGCGTATATCTTCGCGCCCTTCGATCGGTTGAAGCAATTCGCGCACTTGCCGCCAATCGGCAGCCTCGGCCGCAAGCCGCGCCTGAAGGTAGATGACATCGGGATCGGAAGGCGTGCGCCGAACGACCTGTTCGATCAGCGGCCGCGCTTCTTCTATACGTCCCAGGTCGCCAAGCACCCCAATTTGCCCCAGCAGAGCGACGCGGCTTTCGGGCCATATGCGGGCTGCCTGCTCATAAAGGGTCAATGCATTGCCAAGTTCTCCGCGTGATTGGGCGATCCGGGCGCTGGCTGTGAGTGAATCGAGCCCGTCGGGCGCGGCCTCACGGGCCTGCTGGCCCAGCCTTTCCGCAGCATCGGAATCCCCTGCATTCAGCATAAAAATTGCATAATCGGCCAGCAGGCGCGATTTCCCGCCTGCCATTCGGGTTCCGCTTTCAAATGCGGATTGTGCCGCAGTAGCATCGCCAAGCCCGACATGCGCCAACGCCGCAATCCGCGCGCCTGCTGCGTTTTCCAAGGCGTTGCCCGCATCCAGAGCTTCCTTGAATTTGCCGCGTAACAGGTCCGCCTCTGCCAGCATCTCGGCTAGGTCTGCCGGAAGAGCACCAAGCTCCGCCAGGCGGGAGAGCGAGGATCCAGCCCCTTCCCCGTCCCCTAATTGCAACTGCGTGCGAGCGAGCAAATCGAGAGCGACGGCATCGTCTGCATTTTCCTGCAAAATCGTGGCAAGATCCAACCGCGCCTCTGAGAAGCGATTTTCAGCGAAGGCCTGCTCTGCGCGATCCATGCGTTCTTCCGGGGAAAGACCGCAGGCCGCGAGCGAGAGCGCCAAGGCAAGAACGGAGGCGGAGCGGATCAATTTTTTCATGGCGTAGTTCATAGCCTGCGCCGGTTGAAAAGTGGTTTACCCCTGATCAATCGTCAATGCCTGTCTTGTGCCACTGGTATTGGCGCGGATCGCCCGCTAAAGGCCGCGCAAGATTGTAATCGTTAGACCAAAGGTAACTGATCCATGGGATTTCGCTGCGGGATCGTCGGCCTGCCCAATGTCGGCAAGTCCACCCTTTTCAACGCCCTCACCGAAACGCAGGCGGCGCAGGCGGCCAATTATCCGTTTTGCACGATTGAGCCGAACGTGGGCCAGGTTGCGGTTCCAGATCCGCGGCTCGACAAGGTGGCATCCATCGCCAATAGCGCGAAGATCATTCACACCCAGCTTGGCTTCGTTGACATTGCGGGCCTTGTGAAAGGTGCCAGTGCAGGCGAAGGTCTGGGAAATCAATTTCTCGGCAATATCAGGGAGGTGGATGCAATTGTTCACGTCCTTCGTTGCTTTGAAGATGACGATATCCAGCATGTTTCCAATCAGGTCGATCCTATTGCCGATGCAGAGGTTGTGGAAACCGAACTGATGCTGTCTGACCTTGAAAGCCTCGAAAAGCGGGTCGACAATGCGAAACGCCGTGCTACCGCAGGTGACAAGGAAGCGAAGGCGCTCGCCAGTGTATTGGGCCAGGCACTCGAACTGCTCCGTGAAGGCAAGCCTGCCCGGCTTACTCCTGTCTCTTATACACATCTCCGAGCCCACGAGACTAGGCATGATCTCG
>OJBY01000394.1_pt1 | contig 24173 bp, 23 predicted proteins | sample 1591731 | NCBI WGS metagenome assembly OJBY01 (sample SAMN05416837, study PRJEB24817) | seawater metagenome | isolation source: Sea water | place: Canada:Atlantic | collected 2013-07
GCACATCATAGATGAGATCAGTGCTGAAGGTCACTTGCCGCCCGCTCTTTCGCTTGCCAGGATGTTGGCGCTCGACTAGTCCGGCGATGACCGCCACTTCCCTGAAGGCGCGGCGCAGAAGGTGCGAATCCTGCAGCCAGTCGATAAATTCATCGGTCAGTATGTCAGGTGAAAGAAGCGGGCGCGGGTCTTCCACTGGCTTCAAGCCCCAAACGGCGAGCGAATAATCATTCGCCACAAAACCGCTCGGCATTAGGCCCAGAGCTTCCATCCGCGCGGTTATCAGCATGCCAAGAGACTGGTTCGCATTCCAGCCGGTGAAAGTATAATAGACGGTGTAATGACGCTTGGAGTGAGGGAAGCTTTCGACGAGCAGGTTATCCGGCCCCGGCATGCGGCTGCGCCAATCCTGCACTTCCAGCCATTCGCGCACATCATCGGGAAAACGCGCCCAGCCCGCACGGTCAATCAGTAAAGTGCGCACACGATCTGCCAAATGCGTGGTCAGCGGCAGGCGAAGCCCGCCATAGGATGGGATCATCGCCGCCTTTGAGCTGGCGCGGACGATCAGTTCCATATCCTTCAACTGTTCGACTTCGACGTTTACGCCGCTGAACTGGAACGTATCCCCGGGACGCAAAGACGCGGCAAAGCGTTCTTCGACCCGCCCGAGCGATCGACCGTTGCGAAATCGCACTTCGAGCATTTCGGAATCAACGATGATGCCTGCATTCATTCGGTGACGATACGCCTGCTCGGGGTGGGTCAACCGCCAGACAATCGCACCGCCCTCACCTTCTTCACGGGTGATCCGCTTGAACTTGTCATAGGCACGGAGGGCATATCCCCCCGTCGCAACGAATTCGAGGACGCGGCCCCAAACTTCCTCGTCCACCCCTGCATAGGGCCAGCAGGAACGCACTTCTGCCAACAGCGCCGCCTCCTCAAATGGAGCAGCGCAGGCGCAGGCCATGACATGCTGTGCCAGCACATCAAGTCCGCCTGGACGAAAATCCTCGCCGTCACGCTGGCCTTCTTCAACTGCCTGCATCGCAGCGGTTGCCTCCAGGAATTCGAAGCGGTTGCCGGGCACAAGCAAGGCGCGGCTCGCCTGATCGAGCTGATGGTTAGCGCGGCCAATACGCTGGAGCAGCCGACTGGAACCTTTGGGCGCACCCATTTGCACAACCAGATCAATATCCCCCCAATCGACGCCCAGATCGAGGCTGGAGGTGCATACCAGTGCCCGCAATTCCCCACGTGCCATTGCCCCCTCTACCTTACGGCGCGCTTCCTTGGACAAAGAGCCGTGATGGATGCCGATGGGCAACTTGTCCTCATTCGCGTCCCACAGATGCTGAAATATATATTCGGCCAGGAAGCGCGTATTCGTGAACACCAATGTGGTACTGCTCTTGAGAATCCGCTCATAAAGCTGGGGGATCGACCACGTTGCTGCATGGCCACCCCACGGCACCCGTTCTTCATCCGGGAGGAGGATTTCAACTTCCGGTTCGGCCCCCGCTTCGCCCGTCACAAGCTCAACCGCATCCATATCGCCCCATGGCGCAATCCAGGATGTAAAGGCCTGCGGATCGGCAACCGTCGCTGAAAGCGCAGCGCGCTGCATTTCAGGAGCAATGGCCTGCAATCGGGAAAGCGAGAGCGCAAGAAGATCACCGCGTTTCTGCGTTGCGAAAGCGTGGATTTCGTCCACCACCACTCGCTTGAGGCCTGCAAAGAGTGTAAAGCTTTCCGGATAGCTAAGCAGCAGCGAGAGGCTTTCCGGCGTGGTCAGCAGCACATTTGGCGGTCTGCTGCGCTGGCGCTTCTTGCGGTCGGACGGCGTGTCGCCGCTGCGCGTTTCGATGCGGATGTTCAGCCCCATCTCCTCCACCGGAGTGATAAGATTGCGCTGCACATCATGCGCGAGCGCCTTCAGAGGCGATACGTAGAGCGTGTGCAAGCCTTCGGGCTGCTCACCATCCCCGATGCGAGAGGGGCTGAAATCGGCCAAGGTCGGCAAAAAGCCCGCCAGTGTCTTCCCGGCCCCTGTATCGGCCACCAGCATCGCATGCTTGCCTGCATCGCTGGCTTTCAGCATTTCCACCTGATGGCGTCTCACGCGCCAGCCTCGGCCTGCGAACCAATCGGCTATTTCGGGCGGGATGGGGCGTTTGCTCACCCTGGAAAGATGATGGTTCGAAGCGCGAGAGGCAAGGCGTCTTGCTGCGTTGGGCATCTGGACGGCATTTTATCAGGATTATCAAATGCTTGATTCGCCAATCCGAGCGAGAATTGCGCCAGACCGTGGACCTCGATTCAGGATCACTCGTTCTATAGGTACACGACGCAATGACGCGCCGGTGCCCGATTACGAAAATCCTGTCCTTCGTAGCCGGTTACCAGATTCCATCGCGACAGGTGAGGAGCAACCCTATGCCAAATCGTTATCCCCGCTCACCCAGCGCATCCTCTTCGCGCGGATATTATCAAGACGAATACGACGCCCGCCAACAGGAACAGTTTGAACCTGATAGCCGCTATTATCAGGAAAGTGCGGGCTCTGCCGATTATGGCAGAGATCATGCGTCCAGTCGTTTCCCAGAATCATCTCGATCGCCGAATTATGGTCAGTCACAAGCTTCGCGGCGCTACGCCCCATTGGACGAATATGACCAAGCGAGCGCAGACATGCAGAGCCGAGGCCTGAAACAGCCCGGCGTACACGGCAGTTTTAGAGGCGATTCCTACGGTGGCGAAGCGATGGCCGGGCCTGCAGCAAGCCTTGGCAGTCGACCATATTACGGGATGGATGCAGGGACCGGCAGCTACACCGGTGCCGGTGAGTATCGCGATCGCGGCCCAAACCCGAATAATGACCGAGGCATTATAGAACGGGCAGGTGATGAGATCGCCAGCTGGTTTGGAGACGAAGATGCCGAACGCCGCAGAGAGATGGACCATCGTGGGCGCGGACCGAGCAATTACAAACGGTCGGATGAGCGAATCCTTGAAGATGCATGTGATCGCCTGACCGATGATCGCGGCGTCGATGCAAGCGACATCGAAGTTTCCGTGGACACCTCAGAGATCACGCTTAACGGCAAGGTCAACAGCCGTTGGGAAAAGCGCCGTGCTGAAGATTGCGTGCACGATGTTTCCGGTGTTGGGCACGTGCAAAACAATCTGCGCATTCGCCAGACCGAAATGCGGGCTGGGTCGGCTCCGAACTCGATTGAATCCTGACCGCTTGGAAAAATGTGTTTGTTACAGAAAGGGGCTCGCTTCGGCGGGCCCCTTTCCGTTGCGCTACGCTGTAACAGTGCAAGCTATTCTGGTTATGCGCTCATCGCACCCGATCGGCTGAGCTACTTGCTCGACACATGCTCTGCGACAATGGCCATATTTGTCTCTAGCTCTTCACCAGAAAGCCCCGTCAATTCGATCAGATGCGCTTTTTCCTGACCGGACAAATCGGCGTAATTCCGTGCTGAAGGCAGATTTTTTCCGGCCTCTTCAATCAGAACCGGAATTTCCGTCATGGTGCCAAACAGTATTTCGGGTTCTGCAAACATGGCAGCCATGATGCGTGGGTCGCTCGCCATGGCGTAGGATTGGCGAGCATAGGCAGTGCCACTTGGCGTCGAGAAGAATGTTTCGATATCCGCCAGCTGCGTATCACCGAAATAGATTGCGTAAAGTTCTGTCATCACGTTGCGCATCATCGGCTCCATGCGCGTCATCATGTTCGTCACCATCGCCTGTGTGGCACCCTGTATGGCCTCACCGCGTTCGCGCCATGCCGGATCGACAATGGTCAGCGCCTCGCGGGTCGCCTCCTCATCAAGATCGAGGCTGGAAGCATCCGTCCCTAACGCCAGGGTAAGTGCTGCCGATGGGTCGTTATTTGCCATTTCCATCATCGGGCCCAGGATCCCATCGAAGGAATCGCCCATCACGTCTGCCAAGGTGCCCTCGGGCAAGACCTTTTCCATGATCGCGCGAGCCCGCGGCAATCGGGCTTCCTGCTCAGGCGTAAGGGGTTCGACCTCGAACATTGCGCCAAGGTCGGCAAACGCTTCCATCTCGGCATCATTATCCTGGGCCATTGCAGGAGCCTGAATAATTGCCAGCGAGACTGCACCGCCAAGTGCAAGAACAATCTTGTTAAACAACGTCATCTCCTCAATGTCCCACGCTCTTGCCGCGTTCAAGCCCGCTCAGTTCCAGTTGAGCGTCAATCTGCTCCATCAGGCGCGCAAGGCCATCCTCGGTTTCACTCTCAGCGCGCGCCACAAGCACATCTTGCGTATTGGAAGCCCTCAGCAGCCACCAGCCATCGGGCGTGTTGACCCGAACGCCATCGGTATCGTTCACCTCGACGGCAGCAGGCACATCATCTCCCGTCAGCCGCGCCTTTACCTCATCAATCGCAGCAAATTTCCGACTTTCATCCACCTGGAAGCGCATTTCGGGCGTGTTGAGCATTTGCGGCATGTCACTGCGCAACTGGGTCACTGACTTGCCCAAACGCGCAGAGGCGGCAAGCAGACGAATTCCGGCGTAAAGCGCATCGTCGAAACCGTAATATGTGTCCGCGAAAAACACGTGTCCGCTCATTTCGCCCGCCAATGGTGAGGAAACTTCCTTCATTTTGGACTTGATCAGCGAATGTCCGGTCTTCCACATAATCGGCTGTCCGCCGTGCTTTTCGACGTGATCGAACAAGGCGCGGCTGGCCTTCACATCGGCGATAATGGTCGAATTAGGTAGTTTTGCGAGGAGGTCCTCCGCGTAAATCATCAGTAGTTGATCACCCCAGATGACGCGGCCTTCGCCGTCGATAGCACCAATCCGGTCGCCATCGCCGTCAAAGGCAATTCCGAAGTCGCAAGACTTCTCGGCAACCAGTTGGCGCAGGTCGGCAAGGTTCGCTTCGACAGTAGGATCAGGGTGATGGTTAGGAAAGTTTCCGTCCACTTCGGTGAACAGCAAATGGTGTTCACCCGGCAGCCGCGCGGCGAGTTTTTCAAGCGCGGGTCCAGCCGCCCCATTGCCCGCATCCCAGCCAACCTTGAGACTGCTGAGTGCAGCAGGATCAATCCCGTCGAGCGCGGTCAGCATGCGATCAATATAGGCATCAATGATATCGACGCTCTCGACCGTGCCGGATCCGTCGAGCCAGTCCCCCTCGGCAGCCATCCGGCCGATCAGCTGGATATCCGCGCCGAAAAACGGTCGCCCACGAAATACCATTTTGAAGCCATTATAATTGGCGGGATTGTGGCTGCCAGTTATCTGAATGCCGCCATCCACTTCCTCGGATGAAGCTTCGGCGTAATAAAGCATAGGGGTCGCCCCCATTCCGATACGGCGTACGTCACAGCCGCTCGACGTCAGGCCTTCTATCAACGCGTGCTCGAGCATGGGTGAACTGACCCGCCCGTCATAACCGACGGCAACCTTAGGTTTCTTCGTCTCGCCCAGATCGCGCACCAGCAATGTGCTAAAGCCGCGGGCTATGGCGCGGGCATCATCCGGACCGAGGGTTTCACCAATGATGCCGCGAATGTCATATTCGCGCAGCACGGTGGGATCGAAATTATAAGCCATTGAGTGCAAGATTCCCTTTTATATTCCCGCAACCTTAGCGTACTTCACGGGGCAATTCATCAAGCAGCAGGTCGCGCGCGGCATTGGCTTCATGAACCTGCTCGTTCGAGCCACCGCGATCAGGATGGACCATAGCCACTAGGCGCTTATGCGCAGCAATTATGTCACTTCGGTTAGCGCCGGGTTCGATACCAAGCAGGCGGTACGCTCGAATGATCGCCTGACTGCGAATAGAAACCTTTGGCTGCCAGGGCCACCGCCCCGTCATCCACCGGAACACCAGCACGCCAAGCCCGGCAAGGACAATCAGGCGGAACATGTCAGGCGGCGACCGTCGCCGGCTCGGTGGAAGGCAGGGCAACATCCCGCCCTTGATTTTCTGATGGCATCGGAAGGCGCAGGTTCTGGAGCAAATTACGCAATTCCTGCCGCGCGACGAGATGGCTGGTGCCCAATTCGCCCAGATGCCCCTTGTCCAGTAGGGTCAGACCGGAAGGAAACAGCTCGCGGTAAATCACCCGCTCGGAAAGCCCCTGCACCGCCCGGAAGCCAACGCGCTTGGAAAGCTCTGTCAGCGCCTCATCTATGCGGCGCTGGTTGCGGGCATCTGTATAGCCGGTGCGGTTACGCACGACGACCCAATCCATCTCTCTTCTTTCCTGCTCGATCTGCACACGGCTCCGCTTGATCCGGGCTTCCCAGATCAATTCCGAGTAGAAAGACAATTTGCGGACCTTGAAACTTTCCGCGTCGACTTGCCCGATGAGGTCAAAATCGACGAAACTGTCATTCATCGGTGTGACCAGCGTATCGGCGCTGGCAGCAACATGGCGGGCGAAGGGGTCATCACGCCCCGGAGTATCGAAAACGATGAAATCGGCGTCTTCGCCAATTCGCGCGGCTTCTTCTTCCAGCGCTTCAATCGTCTCGCCATGGCAGGTATCGAAGACAGGGCCGGGAAGTTTTACATTGCGGCGCGCCTGCGTTGCCGCCCGGTTTTCGCAATAGCGGAACAAGGTGGCCTGCCGCGTGTCCAGATCGAGTGCCGCGACCCTTGCCCCCTGATATGCAAGCGCCACTGCGACATGTACGGCTGTCGTAGATTTTCCCGTTCCGCCCTTTTCATTGGCGAAAACGATACGATGCGGCATGGACATTTCTGACACTGGCGGGGCTTTCTCTCGCTTTACGAGGCGGGTAGCCTCTGGATCACAGTCTATCGGAGAGAATAGCCCATGCAAACCGTCACCACCCTGCCAGAACTGCGCCAGGCTGTGGATGAATTGCGCGATAGCGGGCAAATTGCGCTCGTGCCGACGATGGGTGCCCTGCATGAAGGCCATCTTACACTGGTGAGAGCGGCGGCACAGATGGCCAGTCACGTCGCCGCATCAATCTTTGTCAATCCGCGCCAGTTCGGGCCGTCTGAAGATCTCGACGCCTATCCGCGGCAGTTGGCGCAGGATACGGCAAAGCTCGAAAGCGAAGGTGTTGCGCTGCTATGGGCGCCCGGGGTGGAAGTGATGTATCCGGAAGGCTATGCCACGAATATCTCTGTCGGCGGTGTCAGCGATGGCCTGTGCGGGGCAGATCGGCCCGGTCATTTCGATGGCGTGGCAACGGTGGTGTGCAAGCTGTTCAACCAGCTCCGCCCGGATATCGCCGTTTTCGGAGAAAAGGACTGGCAACAGCTTGCCGTTATCCGGCGCATGGCCCGTGATCTCGACCTTACCCTGCCTTCAGCAGACGCTATCCACGGTATACCGACCGTGCGCGAAGCTGATGGCTTGGCCATGAGCAGCCGCAATGCCTACCTTTCGCCACAGGGACGCGCCTTTGCTGCCCGATTGCCGCTGGCTATGCGCAATGCCACCAGCGATATTCTGGAGGGGAAAGACGTCCAGCCCACGCTCGACTTGCTCGTAAGCCAATTGCTTGAAGCTGGCTTTTCCAGTGTCGACTACGCCGAATTGCGCGATGCCGATTCCATCGCCTTGTTGTCGAGCGACAATGGCAATGCCCGTTTGTTCGTCGCAGCCCGTATCGGTGAAACCCGGTTAATCGACAATCTTCCTGTAAAGCGCTGACCAGGCATCAGGGTCTTCTTGACGAACCCGAGCGGGCAGGAAACCAACGAGGCCTCGCTATCGACGGTGTAGCGGGAACCGCCAAAATCGGCCATAATTCTGAATAACAATCAAAGTTTTTTAAGCGGCTTTCGATATACCCCCAAAGATACCCCCAAAACCTTTGCGCTTAGTCCGCTTTTGGCAGTTGGCGGTTGAAGGCGTAATGGCGACAATTGGGGTGGGAAGCGGACGGTCGGCCGTTGGCGCTGAAAAGCTACCGTAGCCCGGCTGTCGCAAGACAATCAATTGATGTCTTGCTCGAGAAGCGGAGTGACATCGACCAATTCAACATCGCGCATCTGTTCGAGATAGGCTTCGTAATACCCTTTGTGCGAGGCGCCGACGATCGCCAGCATTCGCGTTCCCGGCTGACGTCCCAAAACCTCTCGCATATTCGCGACCATCCGCAAATTGCGAGTTTCCCAATAGGCGACGTACCGCCTTCCGTATCCTTCCTCAGAAGGTTCCGTCAGCGCAGCGCCAAAATCCGATTGATACTTCACTTCAGCGTAAGCTGGTGCATTATAGGCGCGATACATGGCGAGCAGTCCGCCAGACTCAGCCAAACCCGAAGTGAGCATGTCAGCCTCGGTAGCTTGTATTCTGGTTGCCGAATTGTCCCAGGCTGTCATGATTGCGTTGCTATAAGCGTCGCTGTCCGGCTCCGGCCCCATAAAGGTGGACTGGTCATCTACACTCCAGAGACGTTCAAGTCCGGACTGTGCAGCCACGCGCGCCGCGACCGAGTACGTCTCGTTCTTCCTTCCTGCCCGGTCCATAAGAAGGGCAACGAGTTGCTCGGTTAACACGTTGTCCGCGAACTGCTCGGTCTTAGGCAGCCGCAGCCACTGGACAACCGCAGAACCCGGTTCTCCTGCGGCCAGGAAAACCGCCGCCAATTCGCGTCTCATTCCAGGCGAAGGGTCCACCGGCCAATCAGCAACCATCGCCTCTACTTTCGCATTTGCCGCCGGGACAGTCAGACCAGTCACGGACCCAGCAACAGACGGATCAAAGCAATAGCTATCAATTGCGTCCGCATATCGCTCAGGCATGCGTTTCATCCTGTCACAAAGCAGGCCTGAGTTGTCTTCGACTGCGATGGCTGTCGGGGCCCAACGCACCAGGCGGGCGACAAGAGGCTCTACCATCTCCAAGCGGAAACTGTCGGGTAGCTGCGACAGATGTGGCGTGCCGAGAACCATTATTTCGTTCGCGCTGCCCGGAGGTTGATCATTTAAGGCGCCAGGATCGAAAGCAGGATGATAAGTCTGAGCCATGGCAGGAGCGGTTGCTGCCAGCATCAGCGCACTACAAAGAAGAAGAGATTTCAAATCAGACCACCGATTGCATTGGGCGCTTTATCAATTATGCTATTGCAGCCGTCAATCTTTAAAGCATGGCAGCTTTCGGGCGGCGCGGCGCATGGCGGGAACGTCTGACTTTGGGGTCGTCAGCTGAAAGTCCGCTTTTGTCTCAATTCTGGCGATAGCTGCCATTTCCGGGATATTTTGCGCAAGAGGGCACAAGCCCGCAAAACTGTATTAGCGATAATGCGGGTTTCCCAATCGGCCCTAGCTACGAAGCGGCTGGAGAAAGTAGCCCCCCTTCTCGCGCCCGCGCGGAATGCGCAAAAAAATCACCCAGCCTCGTCCAAAAAGCGCGCTACTGCCTTCAGGTATCGCGCCGCGCCTTCAGTCTCTCCAGATCGCCCGCCATGCTTCCAAGCGTTCCTGTTGCCCTTAGGTGCGCCGCTTCCTTTGCCGCCGTGCATTCGGCATCGCGGGCTGCCCTTCACTGCTGGAGATTGGCAAGCCGTTCCCTTCCGCGTCTTGGCCAAGCAGCGCGGGGTCTGTGCCAGCCGTGTCGGTTGCATGGGGTTGTCCGTCTGAATTTTCATTTTCCTTGCGCCCTCCATGGTGGTGAACATTGTCAGCAATCACTGCTTGGCCGCCCTCATTCACATGCACATGGCGCACGGTCTGTTCGCGCGGTTGGTGCAGCTTGGCCAATGCCTCCAGCGATGCGCGGGAATTGGATTGCGCCTTAAAGGCCAGTCGCGCGTAGCGTTCCGCTGCCAAGGGGTAATCGCCAAAGTTCATCACAGAGCGCCGCGCTAGTTCCGCAAACATGGCATCGAGGGATAACGCTTGTGAAACCAGAATTTCGGTTGCCAGCGTCAGATCGCCTTCCGCAGCCGCCTTAGCCCTTGCCTTGATCGCCTTCCCGAAATCATTGTAATCCGGCTCACTCGGTAATTTGCCGAATGCCTTCGCTGCCACGCCATGACCAAGACAGCCGTGCCGTAGAAACGGGGAGACAATTACCCGCGCCATAGTGTCAGCCTCCGTTTCGCCCTTTTCAGCCGTCACAGTCAAAACGCTGCCAGCGGGTGGTTTCTTGCCAGTCTTAGGTTTTGTCATGCTGTCTGGCTCCGGCTGGAATGCTGCGCATCGGGCAAATGCGCTGCCAAAGAGCGGGAGTAGGCCAGCCGCGCAACAGGGCCGGACCAGTCGAGTTGCCACCAGCCAATGGGCAGGCGATTGCGTTCCCCCTCCCATGGTATAGCTAAATGTGTGTCGGAATTCGGAACGCGAGAGATTGGCAGATTTCCGCCATTTCCTGCATTCATCGTATTGGATTTCGCCACGGGTTGTGCGGCATTTTCTGCCCCGAAAGGCGTTGTCGTTTCGCTATCCAATACCGGGAATTGGCCGCTGGAACGTGCTTGACGATAGGCCTTCAGCACTCGCAGACCGCGCTCCATTCGTTTGCGTGAAAGGGTTTTTGGTTCCGGTTTACGATTCATGAAATCCCAGCTGGCAATCTTTCGGCCCGGCCCAGGATGCCACGTTAACCGCCAGCAGCGAGCGCGAGATGCTTCGCCAGCTTTGACTGAGAAATGCGCGTCCTTTGTCATTTGCAGGAACCCTAGCGCCTTCAGATCATCGAAAGCACGGCTGGCCGCATTCAGGTCTGCCACGCCCAGCCGGTGCGCTGCATCGCGAACGCCCAGATATAGACTGCCGTTGTTGTCTCCATTGTAAAGCATGGCCAGTTCAACAAGCAGTGAGCGGGCATTAGGGGAAAGGCTGCGATAGGCGTTGCTGGTAAGCAGGCGATAGTCCAGTCGAACAAAGCGGCTGGTATTGTTGCGCCCAGTTACGTTGACGCGATTGCGCTTTGAATATCGGCCCATGGTGTCAGCCTTCCCCCACAATCAGCGCGCGCAGGAACGCGGCTGGAATCAGGGTGCGCTTGCCAATCTTGCGACTTTCCAGACGCCCTTCATTGATAAGCTGATAAATTCGGGTGCGGCCAAGTGTCGATACACGGCAAGCCTCTTTGATCGAATAGGCTAGCGGCTGTGGTTCATTGTTAGGGGTATTCACGATGCATTCTCCGTTCAATTTCGAACGGCTGCATTCTGCATCGGTTGGCTATGTCGGTCCGCCGGAAACCCCAGAAACGGCCAATTACCGGGTTTCTGTCAGTCTCGGTCCCACTCTTGGAATGCCTCAAATATTGGCTTTGCATGATTGCCAAGCGTGGATGCTGACGGGTGAATATCTGACTCCGCCAGATAAGCTGCCAGTTCGCGCTGAACATCCGCCTTACTGGAAGGTTTGAAATCGCCCTTGTAGTAGCGGCCCGCTAGTTCGAGCGCAGCTAATTCCCAATTCGCCGCCGGTGGCCGCCCGCCTCTGTCGACTAATGAAACAGGTTTCGGACTACCATCAAAGCCCTCATCTGTGTCAGCACTCATGGGAGCTGGGCAAACACTAATATCATAGAAAGACAACAATTCTTCTTTATAGCTCGGCCCGCGTGACGCGTGATCTCCAGAACAAATCGCTGTGCTGAAGCGGTTGTCGTCTGGTCGCTTGCAAGAGACCTTCGCAGAGCAACTCTAACAAATCTGCCTTTGGATCATCTTGCCCTGCCATGGCTAGTTTGCTCACGACAACAGCTATCTCCTTACCAGCGGTAAATAGAACGCCATCGGGATCGGCAAACCGCCAATGCCAACTTTCCATCGCACGCAGCGCCACCCTGTGCGGCTTGTGGTCATCGGGGTCAGGTGGAAAGGGCTGCTCGCTCATCTCAAACACTATCAGCCTTCGCCTTGGCCTTCCGACTGACCCGCTTGTTCTTGGCAGCGCCCAGCCGCTCTAGCGGGTTCACAAGGGCCTCGTAGCGGCCAAACAGGTGTTCTACGCGGTCGCGGTCGGTTTCGAAGGGTGCGGCGCGGTAGAGGCGGTCTACGGCCTTGCCCTTGCGCCCGGTCCAGATCGAGATTGCTGCTTTTCTGTTCGACAAGCAGGGTGCCCGGCCAAAACAGATCGATGAAGCCATGCTTTTGCGAAAGCAGCTTCACCCGTTGTTCGTATATTGCCACCTGCTTGCGCTTGATGCCTAATATCTCGAAAAATTCATTGTAGAAGGTTTGCGTTTCGCCCTTCTCAAAGCCGGAATCTTTCCATTCCTCGCTGAAGGTCTTGGCGCGTCGCTTAATTTCGTCCCAGCCTAAACGCATGATACCCCTCTAGTGTTCGCAAGGGTTTAGTCGCGTTCGTAAGTGTCCGGCAAGCGTTAGCGTGTCAGCTTGCTACGCGCTTGGGGAAATCCACCACATCACCGCCCTTGCGCAGCTGGTCCAGATAGTCGCTCCACCATTGCGCCATTTCCACACGCTCCTGCCAATGCGCGCCGCGATGATAGGCTGCGCGCACCTTGTCGCTGTCGCCATGGGCAAGCGCGCGTTCGATTGCGTCCGGGTTCCATTTGCCGCTTTCATTAAGCAGAGTGGAAGCCATCGCCCGGAAGCCGTGCGCGGTCATTTCGCCGCTAGTGTATCCCAGCCGCCGCAAAGCCGCATTGAGCGTGTTTTCGCTCATGGGGCGGGCGCGCGTCCGGATGGAGGGGAACGCATAGCCTGTCGGCCCTGTAGCGGCGTGTAGCTCCCGCAGGATTGCCACCGCCTGCTTTGACAACGGCACATGATGCGCCTTGCCCATTTTCATTTTGCCAGCCGGGATATTCCAAATGCCCCCGTCCAGATCGATTTCTTCCCATTCGGCATGGCGAAGCTCGCCGGGGCGAACGAATACGTGCGGGGCAAATTGCAGCGCCAGCTTGGTAAGCCCCTGCCCCTCATAGCCATCAATGGCGCGCAACAGTCCGCCCACATTCTTGGCATCCGTAATCGCGCCATAGTGCGTCACCGTAGGGGCAGTCAGTGCCCCCTTGAGATCGCGCGTAGGATCGGAGCGCAAGCGGGCAGTTGCCACGGCATAACGAAAGACCATGCTCGCCAATTGCAGGGTTCGCCGCGCGCTTTCCAGATTGCCCTTTGCCTCGATCTTGCGCACTGCTGCGAGCACGTCCGCGGGCTCAATATCGGAAATTGCCAGCCGCCCTATGCCGGGATTGAGAAGGGACAGCAGATACTCGCTTCGCTTGGCCGTTGCGGGTGTCCATCCGTTTTCCCCGTCGCGGCGGCGCTTTGCACAATACTCATTCGTAATAGCGGCGAAGGTGTCGGTCGCCTGTGCGCGGGAACGCACCTTGTCGCGCTGCTTTTCGCGCGAAGGGTCCACGCCCCTTGCAATAAGCCCACGCGCTTCATCGCGCCGCTTGCGAGCGTCGCTCAGGCCAGTTTCTGGATAGGCTCCCATGGCGAGCAATTTCTCGCGTCCATCGATCCGGTATTTCAGCCGCCAAAGCTTCCCCCCGGCAGGCGTCACCAACAGGAACATGCCTGCCCCGTCTGCCAGCTTGAATGCCTTTTCGCCCGGCTTCGCATTCCGGATTGCCACGTCTGTCAGCGCCATTTGATCCGCCCGCCCTTCTAGGGGTTCGTCCCCAAAATACCCCCAAGGCTGGGGGTATCGCATTGGCCGCTGGCAGATACCCCCCATTTATACCCCCAGCGAAGTGCGACTGAATGCGAACGCGGGTGAACGTTAGCGGCCTAAGATCGCCAGAATACGGTGGTTTTCAGGGAATTGTCCAGTCAAATACGGACACTGGCGAACAGGGGAATGGAGCGGGTAGCGGGAATCGAACCCGCATAACCAGCTTGGAAGGCTGGGGCTTTACCACTAAGCTATACCCGCACTCTGAAGTTCCGCTTGCCACCAGCGGGGCTGGTGCGTCAAGCGTACAGTTCAGTCTTCAGACGTGTTTTCCGTTTCCTGGTCCTCTTCGCTTTCGACGTGGGGCTTGGGGGCTATACGCAATTCAACGCGCCGGTTGGCGCGACGGCCTGCTTCATTTGCAGTACCATCAGGCAGCGCATTAGGCTGGATCGGATTCTGTTCGCCAAAGCCAATCACCACGATGCGTTCATCATCGACACCATTTTCTACCAGCCAGGCCGCGACAGCTTCTGCGCGGGAGCGCGATGCACGCAAATTGGCCTGGTCATTGCCCGAACTGTCAGTGTGCCCGCCAAGAACAACCGGCCAATTTTCCTCAAGCGCGCGCGAGTCGAGAATTCCTACCAGCATCCGCTCTGCCCGTGCGGACAGATCGGCTCCGTCCGGAAATGGTATCGTAATATTGACCGGCTGCGGAGGCGCAACCACCGCTACCGACGTTTCATCATCATCCCGCAAGATGGAATTAACGGGACTGGCAGTTTCGCTTGGCGTTGGTGTCGGGGTGGCCACGGACTCGGTCGGCGTGATCGCCGGTTCCGGCTCCTCCTCCGCCCCATCCTGACGCAATTCGCATGCCGACAAACCGAAGGCTGCGATGGCCAGCATACCAATTGCGCTAAATTTCGAGGCGTGGGGTGGTTTGTGTGTCATCATGCGTATCCTGCTTGTCATGCGGGCTCCGGATCAGGGTCAGTCGCGTCTTTGGGAGGGCGACGTGACGCGTTCTTTTCGGCGTTGCGCGCAGCCTTTTCCTCGCTCGTCGCACGCGGAGGCGCGAAGGAAATAATCTGGTCGCCAGGACGCGGTTCTGGCGCTGCGGCGTGGGTAAAGAAGCGCATTTCCCCATCGGGCCTGATCAGCATCAGCATATTGGCCGCTTCGGGCAGAGTTTCACGCGCGTCCTCTATATCGAACTGTTCCGAAAGCTTGGTCCGGCGGAAGACCCAGCCTTCCTGCTGGCGTTGCTGCACATCGTCAACGCCGTAACCGGAAGCAAACAGCGCGCGCCCCCTGAGCGATGCGGGCAAAGCGCGGTGATCCTCGTCATCAGCGCCTTCGCCCAGCTGATACACTTTGTCCGTGCCCATCTCTGGCGCGAATTCGGAGCATACGAGGGCATTATAGGCTTCATTGTCAGTTGCCGCCACCAGTGACTGGAATGGCGTGAGATCAAGGCTGTATTCAATTGCCTCATTGAGAATTTCGCCATGATAGGTCGGCAATCCCTTGGCTCGTGCCGATTTGAGCCTCTGCCACGAGGAATCGACGAGCATGACGGGCGTATCGATTTTATGCAGCGTTTCAGCCAGTGCAGTTGTCCAAGGGGTGGCGCCCGCAATCAGCAGGCCGGGACGCGAGGCCCCTTTCACTTTGAGCAATCGCGCGACAATATCCACGGTAAAGCCATGGGCCACGATTGTCGACACAACGACGGCAAAGCTCAGACCGATCAGGATTGAGCCATCGGCGTAACCAAGGTCAGAAAGGCGCAGTGCAAACAGGCCGCTGATGGCCACAAGCACAATACCGCGCGGTGCAATCCAGGCGAGGAAGAGCCGTTCGTTCCACGGCACTGAACTGCCGAGCAATGAGAGCAGGATCGTTGCCGGCCGCACCATGAACAGCAGTGCAAACAGGAACAGATAGAGGCGCAGGCCCTCCCCTTCCATCGGGTTGAGATATTGCAATTCGGAAATATCGAGCGATGCGGACAGGAGGATGAAAATGCCCGACACCAGCAGCACTGCGATGTTCTGCTTGAAGGGATGGATACTGCGCAAACTGGAAACATGCATATTAGCCAGCGCAACGCCCATGACCGTGACAGCGACCAGCCCGGCCTCATGTTCAATCATGTTGCACAATACGAAGGTGCCCACGACAGCCACAAGCAGGACGGGGACCTTGAGAAATTCCGGCACAAGTCCACGCGGAAAGCTCCACGCCACGAACTTTGCCGCAGCATAACCGATCACGCCAGATACGATAGCTGCAAAGGCGATCTGCGGCACCACGTCAAACGCTGTCCCACCATCTACGGTTGCGCGGAAATATTCATAGGCGATCACTGCGCACAGGGCACCGATGGGATCGTTGACTATGGATTCCCACCTGAGCAGCGCGGCCGGACGTTGCTGGACAGAAGATTGGCGCAACAATGGCAAAACCACCGTAGGGCCCGTGACCACAAGTATGCCTGCGAATAGGATGGCAACAGGCCACACCAATCCGGCAATGTAATAGGAAGCGAGCGAGCCAAGCAGCCAGCCGATGGGCACACCCAGAAGCACCAGGCGCCAGACACCTTCGCCATATTTTCGAAATTCCCGAAAATCGAGGCTTAAGCCGCCTTCAAACAGAATGAGCGCCACGCCGATGCCGACCATCGGTTCAAGCAGGTCGCCGAATGCAGCTTCTGGATCGAGTATCGGATAGCCGAAATGGCCAAGCACCGGCCCCGCGAGGAAGCCGGCTGCAAGCATGAGGACAATCGCGGGCCACCCAGTGCGCCAGGCAAGCCATTGCGCACCGATACCCAACACGCCGACGAGCGCGATTGTAAGCGCTTGTTGTTCCATTAATCTCCCCGACCCATTGCCCCAGTTATCCTCTCAATGCACGACGCGTGATTTTTTTCCCGCGCTTTATCAAGCTTTGGGTTTGCGGTGAGGGCTTAATGTCCATCAAACCCGACAATACTCTGGGCTGCGACCTCCATTTCGGCGAGAAGGCCGGCTCCTCCGAGTTCAGGCAGGTCGATCACAAAGACCGCGCTGTTCACCACCCCGCCTGCGCGGCGCAACAGGCGCGTTCCCGCCACGGCAGTCCCGCCTGTTGCCAGCAGATCATCCACGAGAAGCACGCGCTGGCCGGGTTTGAGCAATGTTGGATCGAGTTCGAGCCGGGCCTTGCCATATTCAAGATCGTAGTCTTCGCCGATGGTCGCGACCGGAAGCTTGCCGGGCTTGCGCAATGGGATGAAGCCAAGGCCGAGGTGGACGGCAAGCGCGCTGCCAAAGATGAAACCGCGCGCTTCGATCCCTGCTACGCTGTCAATGTCGAGCCCATCGGCCAACCCTGCAAGGCCGGCCACCGATCGCCTCAGCCCGTCGCCATGTGCCAATAGCGTGGTCACATCGCGAAATCGGATTCCGGGCTTGGGAAAATCAGGGATGGTGCGGATAAGCTCTCGAAGATCATCCGCGATCGTCACCCGTTATCAATCCTCGCGGCGACCCGGCTTCAGGCCAGCCCAGACCTGCTTTTTGGCAAACCACGCAAGGATCGTCGCAAACAGAGTGAAGATGATCACCCACCAACCGGTTTGCTTGCGTTCAATCAGGCGGGGTTCTGCAGTCCATGTGAGGAAGGCAGAAACATCCTTTGCCATCTGACTGACAGTCGCTTCTGTACCATCGGCATAAGTCACCTGCCCGGCACCTGTCAGCGGCGGTGCCATCGCCAGATTGAGGTTGGGGAAATAGGGATTGAAGTGGAGACCTGTGCCCGGCATGGAATCGGGGAACATCTCAGCAAATGCCTCGCCCTCTTCATTCGCGTAGGTCGCCGGATTATCATAGCCGGTCAGCAACGAATAGACGTAGTTGGAACCATCCTCGCGTGCCTTTGTGATCAGTGAAAGATCAGGCGGGATCGCATTGTTGTTGGCCGCAGCTGCCGCCACGTCATTGGGATAGGGCGAGGGGAAGTAATCTGTTCCCGTTGCCGGGCGCAGTTCGTCTTCGCCGGTGTCGCCATTGATTCCGGGTACCTGCCAGCTGGCAGCTTCTGTCTTGATCTGGTCTTCCGAATAGCCAAGCTCGCCCAGATTGCGGAAAGCCACATATTCGAGCGAGTGGCAGGCAGAGCACACTTCCTTGTAAACCTGGTAGCCGCGCTGCAATTGCGCAGCATCCCAATTACCTAAAGGTCCATCAAAGTCGAAACCGCCTGCAGGAGCGTGCGCTTCAAGATGGAAGGCATGTTCGGCTGTTTCTTCAGGTTCCTCGGTCGACCAAGTAATAAAGCCGAACACGAAAGAGAGGAGTGCCACAAACGTAAAGCCGAGGCCGATGAGGATACCAACGAGGCGGATCATAATATCGTCTTTCCCTTAAACCCGGCCACTTAAACCGCAATCGGCTCAGCGTTTTCGCCCAGCACAGCCTTCTTGTCCGATCCCAATACTGCTTCGGTTATCGAATATGGCATTGGATCGGGCCTTTCGATCGAAGACACGATCGGCAGGATCACGAGGAAGTGCAGGAAGTAGTACGCAGTCGCGATCTGGCTGAACATGATGTACGGTTCTTCAGCATGTGCACCACCGAGATAGAACAGCGCTGCCATGCAGGGGATCAGGCCAAACCAGAAGAACTTGCGGAATAGCGGGCGGTAATGCCCGCTGCGGACCGGGCCCTTGTCCAACCATGGCAGGAAGAACCACACCAGGATTGCCGCGAACATGGCCAATACGCCCCACAATTTGGCGGGCAGGATGAAATCGAAAGTGAAGGCGCGCAGGATCGCATAGAACGGATAGAAATACCATTCGGGCACGATCAGCGCAGGCGTCGAAAGCGGGTTTGCCGGAATGTAATTGTCCGGATGGCCCAGCATGTTCGGCATGAAGAACAGGAATACGAAATAGAGCAACAGGAACACGCCCAATCCGAAGCCGTCCTTCGCCGTATAATACGGATGGAATGGCAGGGTATCGCTTTCCTGCTTCACCTCAACACCAGTGGGGTTGGAAGACCCCGGAATGTGCAACGCCCAGATATGCAGGATAACACAACCTGCGATCACGAAAGGCAGCAGGTAATGCAGGCTGAAGAAGCGGTTGAGCGCGGCATTATCCGGTGCATAACCACCAAGCAACCAGATCTGCAGCGGTTCGCCCACGAGCGGGATGGCCCCGAACAGGCCGGTGATGACCTTGGCGCCCCAGAAGCTCATCTGCCCCCAAGGAAGAACATAGCCCATGAAAGCGGTCGCCATCATCAACAGGAAGATAACGACACCGATCAACCAGATCATTTCACGCGGCGGCTTGTAACTAGCGTAGAAAAAGCCGCGAAAAATATGGATGTAGATCACCATGAAGAAGAAACTGGCGCCATTGGCGTGCGCATAGCGCATCAGCCAGCCCCAGTTGACGTCACGCATGATGTGCTCAACCGATGCGAAGGCGACATCAGCATTGGCGGCATAATGCATGGCCAGCACGATGCCGGTAACAATCTGCAGCATGAGGCAGAAGCCCGCCAACACGCCAAAATTCCAGAAATAGGAAAGATTGCGAGGCACAGGATAGCCTGCACCAACAGCGTTATAGACCAGCCGCGGCAGGGGCAGCCGATCGTCGATAAACTGGGTGAAGCCGTTTTTCGGCGCATATTCCTTGGCCCAGGGAAAGCTCATAGTCCGTCTCTTCCTTGCCTCAGCCGATCACGAGCAGCGTGTCGGTAATAGTGTATTCCGGGACCAGCAAATTGCTTGGCGCCGGACCTTTGCGAATGCGCGCGGCAGTATCATAGTGTGAACCGTGGCACGGGCAGAAATAACCGCCAAATTCGCCCTTGTTCTCACCTTCTGCCGCACCCAGTGGAACGCAGCCCAGATGGGTGCAGACACCCATGACCACGAGCACATCTTCATGACCGACCTGCGTGCGATCGGCCAAGGTCTGCGGATCGCGCAGCGAATCGGCATCAACCGCTTCAGCCGCTTCCATTTCAGCGGCTGTCAGGCGCCGCACAAAGACCGGCTGCTTGCGGAAAACCGCCTTAACCGCCTGCCCTGTTTCAAGCGCGCCAATGTCAAGTTCAGTCGTACTTTCTGCCAATACATCTGCCGATGGCGACATCTGGCTGATCAGCGGCATGACCACGACCAGCCCGCCTACACCAGCAGCCGAAACGGCCGCAATTTCGATAAAGTCGCGGCGGCGAACGCCGTCATCGCCGGCGATCTGGTTCGCGTCAGGATTACCCGTGCTGGTTGCCATGTCCCTTGCCTTGCCTGTGGCACCGCGCGAATCCGTTGACGGAACCGGCGGCTCGAAAAAGAAAACCGTTACTGCCTGCTGGATGAAGCCTGCGTGATGCAGGCCCCTGTAGGCATCTTGGCGGGCTGATAGACGAGCAATTCACGCCTGCCAACCCGCCTTTTCGCCTTAGTATGACAGTGGGCACAAACGTGGCCTGATATCATCACGTCCAAGCGCGGTCAGCGACCTGTCAGGAAATGGCGATCAGAGAGTACTGGCGGCCCTGGCTTGCCTTACCAAGATGCGTGGCGCGGCGGAAAGAATGGAAGTGCTCTGCATTGGCGTAAGTGTCGATGCCCGCAATCTCGACCGAATCCCCACCCAGCAGTTCCACAAGCTGTGCCGCGACATAGCCGGCCAGATCAAACTGCCAGTGCCCGTCCCTACCGGCGCTGAAGAATTCATCATCCTGTGGAAACACGAAATATTCGCGGAATGCGTCGTCAACCTCATAGCTGTCCTGGCGGATACAGGGCCCGATACTGGCACGAATGGCGCGGCGCGATGCGCCGAGCTTTTCCATTTCGCTGACAGTGGCATGGGCGATTCCGGCCTGTGCACCGCGCCAGCCGGCATGAGCTGCGCCAATTACGCCCGCCTCCACATCCTCGAACAATATTGGCGCACAATCGGCGGTGACAATGCCCAGCATCAGTGCACGGTGTGTCGTCACCATGGCATCCGCTTCGGGAATGTTTTCGCCTTTGAACGGCTTGTCGACATTAAGAACGCGGGCTGAATGGACCTGTCTGACGAATACCGGTTCTGCGCCCCTTGATATAAGGTCGAACCGCTTATGCTCGCTCTGCCGCGCCGTAAGGAAGCCATGCGGCATCGTCAGCAGGCGTGAGCGGACAGGTTCGACCTTATGCAGATTTTCGTCAGCCAAGGCTGCGGCTGACCTGTTCATGCGTATCGCGCGAAAGCCCCGGCGCCTTGCCGATCCGTTCAAGCTGTTCGCGCATAAGCTGTGAACGTCCCGCCTCGATACGCCGCCAGCGGCCCAGCGGCGGGACAAAACGCGAGGCGGTTTGCGGATTGATCGGATCAAGAGCAAGGATCACGTCTCCGATCATGCGATAACCCTCACCATCCTCGGCATGAAAAGCATGCGGATTATAAGCCATCGCCATATAGAGCGAGCGGACACGGTTGGGATTCTTCATCGTAAAGTCGGGGTGGTCGGCCAGCGCCTTTACATGCTCCAGTGCAGAGGGATGCATCGAACTTGCCTGCAGCGCAAACCACTTGTCGATGACAAGCGGATTGCCCTGGTAGCGATTGTAGAAATCGATGAGCTTATTGGTCCGCTCCACAGCTGAAAGACCACACAGCACCATCAATGCGCCCTGCCGGTCGGTCATGTTGTCCGCCGCATCATATTGCGCGGCAGCCATACTGGCAGCACGTTCCGGATTGCCCGCGGCAAGATAGACGAGTGCTTGCGTCTTCACCTTGCGGGCACCGCGCGCCGCTGCTTCCAGACTGTAGGGCACGTCGGATGCTCGGGTGTGGAGCGCGACGAAATCATCCTCCAGAGAGGCACCGATAGCTGCGCGCAGCGCCTGACGTTCGGCATGAATGCGGCCCGGATCAGCGACGGGCATTGCTTCAGCCAGATAGGTTTCGCTTGGCAGGATAAACAGTTCACCGCGCATCAGATCGTCCAGCGTATCATCTGCCATCACCGATCCGATCGCCTCGATGATGGCCGTGCGCCCATTCTTGCGTGCGCCATCATCCAACCTGTCGTCTGCTGCGTCCTTGAGATGGCGCACCACAAGGTCCTGCAAAGCCTCGTACCGGGCGAAGGGATCGTCATCATGCGCGGCAAGGAAGACCAGTTCTTCCTGTGCAATGTCACGCTCTATTACGATTGGCGCGGAAAAGCCGCGATTGATCGATAAAACCGGGCGGCGCACATGGCCAGGAAAGCTCAAGCTAGCTTTAGCCTCGGTCAGCGTAACCAGTTGTTCACCATCGTGACCCGCAGCACGATTGCCCGTTTCGGGATCGAACAGCGTCAGCTTCAATGGAATGGGCATGGGGTGTTTGTCAGGCTGGCCCGGCGTCGCTGGCACATCCTGCGACAGGTGCAGGGTGGCGGTATCGCCCGAATGTTCCAGCCGGACAGTCACCTTTGGCGTGCCAGCCTGTGAATACCACAAGCGGAATTGCGACAAATCCAGCCCCGCTCCGTCCTCCATCGCCTTCACGAAATCCTCACAGGTTACCGCCTGCCCGTCATGCCTTTGAAAATAGAGATCGGATCCGGCGCGGAAAGCCTCTTCGCCCGCCATGGTGCGGATCATGCGAATGACTTCTGCACCCTTATTATAAATAGTGGCGGTATAAAAATTGCTGATCTCGCGGAAACTGTCGGGCCGGATGGGATGCGCCAGCGGGCCGGAGTCCTCAGGGAATTGCGCCCCGCGCAGCACGCGCACATCCTCAATGCGTTTGACAGGCGCGCTGCCCATATCCTGGCTGAACAGCTGATCGCGCAGCACGGTGAAGCCTTCTTTCAGGCTGAGCTGAAACCAGTCACGGCAGGTCACGCGATTGCCCGACCAATTGTGGAAATATTCATGCGCAATGACGCCTTCAACACCGTCAAAATCGCCATCTGTCGCAGTGTCTTCATCGGCCAGCACATATTTGGTGTTGAAGACGTTCAACCCTTTATTCTCCATCGCGCCCATGTTGAAATCGCTGACAGCAACGATGTTGAAGAGGTCGAGGTCATATTCGCGCCCGAACACCTCTTCGTCCCAGCGCATGCTTTTCTTGAGCGATTCCATCGCGTGGCCGGTGCGGCTCTCATCACCTTCGCGAACCCATATGTTGAGCGCAACTTCGCGGCCTGACATCGTGGTGAAGCTGTCTGAATTGGCGATCAGATCACCCGCTACCAGAGCAAATAGATAGCTCGGCTTGGGCCAGGGATCATGCCACTGCGCCCAATGGGTGCCGTCACCATCATCGCCTTGCTCTTCAAGATTGCCATTCGAAAGCAGCACGGGAAAATCTGTCTTGGGACCATGCATGCGCACACGATAGGTTGACAGCACATCGGGCCGGTCTGGAAAAAAGGTGATACGGCGAAACCCTTCGGCCTCGCATTGTGTGCACAGCATGCCGTTAGATGCAAACAGGCCCATCAGCGCGGTATTGGCCGCAGGGTTGATGCCGGTGGTGATTTCAATGGAATGGGCATCGCCGGGCAGGGTAACGATCAGATCGGCATCATCCATGACCCAGCTATCGACCATCGCCCCATCCACCTTGACGGCCAGCGGCTCCAGCCCTTCTCCGTTCAAGCGGATGGTCGGGGAAGCATCGGCCGCGGCATTGCGCGCAATGGTCAGAGTGGAGGTAACCCGCGTTGCCTGAAGGCCCAGATCGAATTCAAGGGACACTTCGGGGACCAGCCAGGCAAATGGACGATAATCCTCGCGCCGGATGGCAGCCGGCTGGCGCGGTTCCTGCGCGGCATCGGCCATTTCGGGATTGCCTTCAGGCGTAGAGGGGGTGCGAGCTATATCCATGGCTGAGACTTGGGTCCTTATCTTCGGGCTGTCGAGTATCTAAATGCACGAGATGGCACATCTGTTCATTTTCGGGCTCGGCTATACGTCGCGCTGCATTGCAACTGCTGCTAAATCACAGGGCTGGACCATTAGCGCCACAGGTTCATCCGGCGATGTAAATTTTGCCGACGAGGCTGGCATGATGGCGCAGATTGCCCATGCAGATTATATACTGTCGAGCGTCCCGCCAGCCGATGGCGGTGATCCAGTGCTGTCATCTTATGGCGCGGCGCTGTCTGGCAAGCGCATTGGCTATCTCTCTTCAACCGGGGTCTATGGCGACACAGGCGGGGCATGGGTTGATGAAGCTGCCCCTATCGGCATCGGAAGAAGGACATTGCGGGCCGATTGCGATGCAGAATGGCTGGCTCGGGGAGGCCAGATATTTCGCCTTCCCGGCATCTACGGGCCGGGTCGCAATCCGCTTGAACGTATCCGCAGCGGCAAAGCACACCGGATCGATCTGACGGAGCAAGTTTTCAGCCGCGTGTATGTCAGTGATATTGCCAGCGGTGTGCTGGCCGCAATCAGCCAGAACGCGCCAGCAGGGGCTTATAACCTTGGTGATGATATGCCTGTCTCTTATACACATCTGACGCTGCCGACGAAGAGGATAGTGTAG
>OJBY01000400.1_pt1 | contig 24028 bp, 21 predicted proteins | sample 1591731 | NCBI WGS metagenome assembly OJBY01 (sample SAMN05416837, study PRJEB24817) | seawater metagenome | isolation source: Sea water | place: Canada:Atlantic | collected 2013-07
CATCCAGATCAACAACAAAAGTCTGCAAGATTACTTTGGTCGTGAAACGTCACGCATGGTAGTTCGTCAGCCACTTGAGTTGATCGATGGCCTGAACAAGTACGACTTGATCATCAGTGTTAAAGGTGGCGGTGCAAACGGTCAAGCTGGTGCGATTCGTCACGGAATCACGCGCGCATTGATCGATTCAGACGCTACTTTGAAGCCAGTGCTTAAAGAAGCCGGTTATGTCACTCGTGACTCGCGTCAGGTTGAACGTAAGAAACTGGGTCTGCGTAAAGCACGTAAGCGTCCACAGTTCTCGAAGCGTTAATTTTACGCCTCCAAAAAACCTCGCCTTGTGCGAGGTTTTTTTATGCTTCGTATGGCTGGATATTGACTGATTATTCAGGTTTTATCCATTGTGGTCATATCCTATGTTCATAAAGCGCTGGGCAAATGTCCTAGCTGTCGGTATGGCGATAAAAACTCGAGTCTGAAATGCGAAATCAGTAGGGCAATATGGCATTTTTGCCCTAAATTGCTTAATATGTGCGCAATCAAATTATCGCGCTTTTGCGCTAAACTGGTCAGACTGCGGGCAACGATCAAATCTTTGCCTGTCAAGAAAAGCCAGTCAGATCAACCTTGATCACAAAAAGGATCATGCATGAGTCAGAACGAACCGGTCGATATGAAGCGTCGCAACGTCTTACTTGCGACCACCGCGGTGATGGGGGCAGCAGGCGCGACCGCCTTGTTGACACCCTTTGTTAAATCTTGGAACCCGAGCGCAAAAGCCCAGGCGGCTGGCGCCCCAGTATCGATGGACATCTCCTCAATCGAAGATGGCCAGATGATCACACTTGAATACCGCAAGGCACCTGTCTTGGTGGTCAAGCGCACCCCTGAGATGCTCGAGTTGTTGCCTAAAAACGTACCACTCATCTCTGATCCCGATTCATCTGCATCTGTTCAGCCTGAGTACGCCAAAAATGACGTGCGCTCTCGTAGCCCAGAGTTACTTGTAGTTAGTGGAGTCTGCACTCACTTGGGTTGTAAGCCTTCGTTTCGTCCCGAAGTAGGCGCAGCAGACTTGGGCGGTGATAACTGGTACGGCGGGTTTTTCTGTCCCTGCCACGGATCAAAATATGATTTGGCCGGCCGCGTCTTTAAAGGGGTTCCAGCTCCGCTGAACCTGCCGGTTCCAGATTACAATCTTAACGGCACAGTTCTTACGGTAGGAGAATCCTAATGGGTCTGGGTAAGAAGTTGATGGGCTGGGTAGACAACCGTTTCCCAGCGACCGAAAGCTACGAATACCACATGTCAAAGTACTACGCGCCAAAGAACTTTAACTTTTGGTATTTTTTCGGCGTGCTCTCGATGCTGGTTCTGGTCAACCAATTGGTGACGGGTATTTGGCTAACCATGATGTACGTACCAAGCGACGTTGGGGCTTTTGCCTCGGTTGAATACATCATGCGTGAAGTGCAGGGTGGTTGGATGATCCGTTACATGCACTCTACCGGTGCTTCGGCCTTTTTTGTGGTGGTGTACCTGCACATGTTCCGCGGGCTGCTATATGGCTCCTATCAGAAACCGCGTGAGCTGGTTTGGTTGATCGGTATGGCGATCTACCTGCTGCTCATGGCTGAAGGCTTCTTTGGTTACCTGCTGCCTTGGGGCAACATGTCCTTTTGGGGCGCGCAGGTGATCTTGAACCTGCCCGCGGCAATCCCCTTTATTGGTGAAGATTTGGCGCAGTGGGTTCGCGGTGACTTCGTGATCTCAGGGATCACCCTAAACCGCTTCTTTGCCTTGCACGTCGTGGCCCTGCCGCTGATCTTGGTGGGCTTGGTAGTCATGCATATCGTGGCGCTGCACCATGTGGGTTCGAACAACCCAGACGGTGTCGACATCAAGACCCTCAAAGATGAAAATGGCATACCGCTTGATGGTGTTCCTTTCCACCCCTACTACACGGTTCATGATCTCAAGGGGATTGTGATCTTCCTGTTCTTGTTCTTCATGGTGGTGTTCTTCTTCCCAGAAGGCGGCGGATACTTCCTTGAGCCACCAAACTTTGAGCCGGCCGATCCTTTGAAGACACCAGCGCATATTGCCCCTGTATGGTATTACACGCCCTTCTACGCGATCCTACGGGCAATCCCTGACAAACTGATGGGTGTGGTGGCGATGGGAGCTGCGATCATCGTGCTGTTCTTTATGCCATGGCTTGATCGTTCACCGGTCCGCTCCATGCGCTACAAAGGCATCTTGTCTAAGATTGCACTGGGTATCTTTGCAGTATCCTTTGTGGTGCTGGGTTATTTAGGCGCGACACCATCGACGCCGACAGCGACACTTTTGGCGCGTATCTTTACGGCTCTGTACTTCTTGTACTTCCTGTTGATGCCGATTTACACCTCGATCGAGACGTGCAAGCAACCGCCAGATCGAGTGACAGGAGGGAGCCACTGATGAAGAAGTTTCTATTGGGTGCATTTTTCCTAATCGGCAGTAGCTTTGCTTCAGCGGCAGGCGGAGAGGGGTGCGGTAGTAAAGTTGTCATGGTTGATGGGAAGGAGCAGACTGTTGCGCTTGAGTGCTCGCATGCGCCGATTGACCACGATGACAAAGCGTCCCTGCAAAATGGCGCGCGTATGTTCATGAGCTACTGTGTTGGCTGCCACTCGGCTAAGTACGTGCGTTACTCTGCGGTCGCCGAGGGTTTGGATATCCCGCCTGAGCTCGTTGAAACTTACCTGATGTTCACCACCGATAAGATCGGTGACTACATCGATCCGCAAATCGACAAGGCTGCTCAAGCCAAGTGGTTTGGTAAGGCTCCGCCAGATTTAAGTTTAGAGACACGCTTGCGTGGGTCTGACTGGGTTTATACCTACTTGCTCAGCTTCTACCCAGACGCCAGTCGTCCTTATGGAGTGAACAATTACTTGCTGCCCAACGTGGCGATGCCGCACGTGCTAAACGAGCTGCAAGAGTCCACGTCTCGTGAAGAATACCGCAAAGACGTTGGTGATTTGGTGAACTTCATGAGCTGGATGGGTGATCCGGTCATGAGCATCCGCCACAAGATTGGCTGGTTTGTTTTGCTGTTCCTAGCAATCATGTTTATCCCGATTTACTTGCTTAACCGCGAATTCTGGAAAGACATCAAGTAAGCTAAGCGAACAAAGGACGCGTCTGTTAAGCTAACAGACGCGTTTTTTTATGGCTGAGTTAATACCAGATGAGTCTCGTTAAGAGCACCCAAACCCAGATCCGTCTCTATGCACACCCTGAGGATCATGTCTCCCACCGAGTCAGGTTGGTTCTTGCTCATAAAAAGATCAGCCACGAACTCAAATTGATCACCTCTGAAGATGAGCGTCTGGAGGAGATCAGCGACATCAATCCTTACAACAAACTGCCTTTGATGATTGACCGGGATTTAGTGTTGTTTGAAAATAGGGTGATGATTGACTATGTTGAGGAGCGCTATAGGGCGATCCAATTGATGCCGATTGACCCCATACAGCGTGCCCGCTTAAGACAGTTGGCTTGGCGACTGGAGACAGATTGGTTAAGATTGGCTGATACTTTGCTCAGTCATGCTGAGGATTTGAGCGAATCGGAGCGAAGCAAAGCCCGCTCTGAGCTCAGCAGTACCTTGATCACTGCGGCACCGCTGTTTTCGCAAAATGCCTACTTTTTTAGCGATCACTTTAGTTTGTGTGATGCGATCTTACTGCCGGTGCTGTGGCGCATGCCTGAGATGGGGATCAGATTGCCGCTCGAGCATGCTCGGCCAGTGTACCGCTATATGAAACAGCATTTTGAAAGTGATATTTTTAAAGAATCGATAAAGGAAGAGTAAGCCTTCATGAGTTCAACACCCAAACGACCCTATTTGATTCGCGCACTTCACCAGTGGATTGAGGACAACAACAACACGCCGTACATGTTGATTGATGCCAATTACCCTGGCGTCGAGGTGCCTGCTGAGCATGTCAAAAAGGGTCAGATCGTGCTTAACTTTTCAAGCTCTGCCACCGGCAATCTGCAGATTGATAACGACTTTGTGGTGTTTGAGGCGCGTTTTGGCGGGGTGTCACGTCGTCTGTTTTTACCCATGGGGTCAATCACCGCAGTATTTGCCAAGGAAACTTCTGACGGCATGATGTTTGAAAAAGAGGATTTTGGTGAAACTACGCAGTCGCAAACCTCAGTTGATGAGACCCAACCAAATGGTTCTGTCACCAGAACTCACTCTGCTTTTAAAGTCATCAAATAAATCGCCCATGAATCTGAGCATAAAAAAACCCTGCCATGAGCAGGGTTTTTTTTATGGAGCTTAGTTCGATCAGCTTTTGCGCTTAGGGCCCAAGAGCATGCCCATCTGGCGGCCTTCCATCTTGGGTTCCTGCTCGACGTTAGCCAGCTCCTCAACGTCAGCTTTGATCTTATCAAGCTGCTTAAGACCAATCTCTTGGTGAGCCATCTCACGTCCGCGGAAGCGTATGGTGATCTTAACCTTATCGCCGTCTTCCAAAAACTCAACGATCTTCTTCAGCTTAACCTGGTAGTCACCTTCTTCAGTGCCTGGACGCAGTTTCATCTCTTTTAGCTGGGTGCGATGCTGTTTTTTCTTCGCTTCTTTGGCTTTTTGTTTTTGGTCATAGAGGTGTTTTTTGTAGTCCATGACTTTACAAACCGGTGGACTTGCATCGGGTACTAATTCGACCAGATCCATACCAGCGGATTGCGCCTCACTCAGTGCATCTTCTAGTGAAACCACACCTGCTTGTTCTCCGTCCGCCTTTACCAGACGTACTTCAGGTACATCGATTTCTTCGTTGGTGCGGGCAAGATTTGATTTTTTAATAACTAACTCTCCGTTAATGACCGGCCCTTTTGGGCGACGGCAGTCTGTACCAATTCAACAAATTCTGTAGCACTCATGGTGCCCAGATCTTCTCCGGTACGCGTACGCACAGCTATTTGGGCATTTTCCACTTCCCGGTCGCCCATGACGATCAAGTAGGGGATACGCTCAAGAGTGCGCTCACGTATCTTAAAGCCTATTTTTTCGTTGCGCAAATCGCTGATGACTCTTAAGCCCGCGTTTTGTAGGGTTTGCGTCATATCGCTGACCGCCTGACTCTGCGAATCGGTGATATTCATGATCACCGCCTGAACTGGAGCAAGCCAAGCCGGCATAAGTCCAGCATAGTGCTCGATCAGAATCCCGATAAAGCGCTCAAAGCTACCCAAGATCGCACGGTGCAGCATGACCGGGTGTTCGCGGGAACCTGACTCGCTGATATAAGTCGCATCTAGCCTTAGCGGCATGTTGAAGTCGCACTGTATAGTGCCGCACTGCCACACACGTCCTAAGCAGTCGGTCAAGCTAAACTCAATCTTGGGACCATAAAATGCCCCTTCACCTGGCTGCAGCTCATAGTCAAGACCTGCTGCCTCAAGTGCATCGGCCAAGGCTTGTTCTGCCAGATCCCAGAGGGCTTCCTCTCCCACGCGCTTTTCAGGGCGGGTAGAGAGTTTCATCGAGACCTGATCAAAGCCAAAGTCTTTATAGGTGTCCAGAGTCAGCTTGATGAAGTCGGCAGTCTCTTGTTGGATCTGTGCGCGGGTACAAAAGATGTGCGCGTCGTCCTGCACGAACCCGCGAACCCGCATGAGACCATGCAAAGAGCCTGAGGGCTCGTTGCGGTGACAAGAGCCAAACTCAGCCAATCGCAGCGGTAGGTCGCGGTAGGACTTAAGGCCCTGATTGAACACCTGCACGTGGCAAGGGCAGTTCATGGGTTTGATCGCGTAGTTGCGGTTCTCAGAGGCGGTCGTGAACATACCATCGGCGTAGTTTTCCGCGTGCCCTGAGCGCTCCCAAAGCGAGATATCCACTACTGAGGGAGTTTTGATCTCTTGATATCCGTGTGCGTTTTGCAGCCCGCGCACATAGTTCTCGAGCACCTGATAGATCGCCCAGCCTTTGGGGTGCCAAAACACCATGCCGGGCGCTTCTTCTTGCATGTGAAACAGATCCAGCGCTTTACCGATCTTACGGTGATCGCGCTTCTCTGCTTCTTCAAGCGCCAGCAGATAAGCTTTAAGCTCTTTTTTATCTGCCCATGCGGTGCCATAGATGCGCTGTAACTGCTCGTTTTTGGCGTCTCCGCGCCAGTAGGCTCCGCTCATGCGGGTCAGCTTAAAGGCCTTTAGAAACTTTGTGTTGGGCACGTGGGGCCCGCGGCACATGTCGACGTACTCTTGGTGGTAGTAGAGCCCCATGTGGGTCTCATCCGGCATGTCTTCAACTAGTTTGAGCTTGTAGTCCTCACCGCGCCCGCTGAACACCTCGATCACCTCAGAGCGCGGGGTTTTTTTCTTGATCACCTCGTAGTCTTGATTGATCAGCTCCAGCATGCGCTTCTCGATCGCCGCCATATCTTCAGGCGTAAAGGGGCGAGAGTAAGCGATGTCGTAGTAAAAGCCGTTGTCGATCACCGGTCCGATCACCATGCGCGCTTCTGGGTATAATTGCTTGACCGCATGACCCAGCAAGTGCGCACACGAGTGACGGATGATCTCAACCCCTTCTGAGGTTTTCGGCGTGATGATCTCAAGGCTTGCGTCAGTCTCGATCAGATCACTTGCATCGATGAGCTGTCCATCGACTCGGCCAGCCAAGGTGACTTTGGCAAGCCCTGGCCCGATTGAGGCGGCGACGTCCATGACGCTTGGCGCTGAGTCGAAGGTTTTTTCGCTGCCGTCGGGCAAGGTGATCGTGATCATATGGGGTCAACACTTATTCTGGTAAGGGTGCGGCAGTCAAATGTCAGCAAACAACCACCGCGCAGTGGTCGCAAAATATAGCATTGATTGGGTTTTAAGGCTACTGGACTAAAGGTCCGCTTAGGTGTATCTAGCGGTGACATTTTGCAGTCAAAAAAAACCCCGCTAAAAAGCGGGGTTTTTAAAACCGAAAAACTTAGGAGACTTGAGCGAGCTCAATCTTGTCCGCTTTGTCGGTGTAAGTGCTCATGCGGTCAAAGTTCATGTACTGGTACACTTCTTTTGACATGGCGTTGAGTTTACCGGCGTACTGTTGGTACTCCTCGTTGGTGGGCAGCTTGCCCATAACCGCAGCAACTGAAGCCAGCTCAGCCGAGGCTAAGAACACGTTAGCGCCTTGGCCTAAGCGGTTGGGGAAGTTGCGGGTTGAGGTTGAGACCGCTGTTGATTTGGGTGCAATACGTGCTTGGTTACCCATGCACAGTGAGCAGCCTGGCATCTCGGTACGGGCGCCAGCTTGAGCGTAGATGTTGTAGTAACCCTCTTCCATCAACTCGCGAGCGTCCATCTTGGTTGGTGGGGCAATCCACAGACGGGTTTTGAGACTTCCTGCAGGCACTTCTTGCAGCAGTTTACCGGCAGCGCGGAAGTGACCGATGTTGGTCATGCAAGAACCGATAAACACTTCATCAATGCTTTGACCGGCGACTTCAGCCAGTGTTTTGGCGTCGTCTGGATCGTTAGGGCAGCACAGGATCGGCTCTTTAATGTTGTCCAGGTTGATGTCGATGGTGTGAGCGTACTCAGCGTCGCTGTCAGCGCGAAGCAGACTTGGGCTGGCCAACCACTCTTGCATGGCCTCAATGCGACGTGACAGGGTACGTGCGTCGCCGTAGCCCTCGCTTATCATCCACTTAAGCAGTGTCATGTTGGAGTTTAAGTACTCAGTCACCGAGGCTTCAGACAGGGTGATCGTACAACCAGCAGCCGAACGCTCGGCCGAAGCGTCAGACAGCTCAAACGCTTGCTCTACGGTCAATTGCTCAAGACCTTCGATCTCAAGGATGCGGCCATTGAACTCGTTGACTTTGCCTTTCTTCTCAACAGTCAACAAACCTTGCTTGATGCCGTACAGCGGGATCGCATGAACCAAGTCGCGCAGGGTGATGCCTTCTTGCATGGTGCCAGTGAAGCGCACGCGCACTGATTCAGGCATGTCGAGCGGCATCACACCGGTCGCTGCGGCAAATGCCACCAAGCCTGAACCTGCTGGGAAAGAGATGCCCATCGGGAAGCGAGTGTGTGAATCGCCGCCAGTGCCGACGGTGTCGGGCAAGAGCATGCGGTTGAGCCAGCTGTGGATGATCCCGTCACCAGGACGTAAGCTGACACCGCCGCGGTTCATGATGAAGTCGGGCAGGGTGTGCTGAGTCTCAACATCGATCGGCTTAGGATAAGCAGCCGTGTGACAAAATGACTGCATGACCAGATCAGCTTGGAAGCCGAGGCACGCCAAATCTTTCAGTTCGTCGCGAGTCATCGGACCGGTGGTGTCTTGAGAGCCGACAGTAGTCATCTTGGGTTCGCAGTACATGCCAGGACGTACGCCCTCCATGCCACAAGCTTTGCCGACCATCTTTTGCGCAAGCGTGAAGCCAGCGGTTGAGTCAGCTGGCTGAACCGGTTTAGCAAAGACTTCTGAGTGCTCCAAACCTAAGTAGGCACGAGCGCGGTTAGTGAGTCCGCGACCTACGATCAGCGGGATGCGGCCACCAGCGCGAACTTCGTCGAGCAGGGTGGCAGAAGCCAATTCAAACTCAGCCAAAACTTCGTCAGTGCCGTGCTTGGTGATCTTGCCGTCGTGTGGGTGGATGTCGAACACATCACCCATGTTGATGCCGTCGACATTTACTTCAATTGGCAATGCGCCAGAATCTTCCATGGTGTTGAAGAAGATCGGAGCGATGTTGTTACCCAGACACAGGCCGCCAGCGCGCTTGTTTGGCACGTTCGGGATATCGTCGCCCATGAGCCACAGAACCGAGTTGGTTGCTGACTTACGGCTAGAACCCGTACCAACCACATCACCGACGTAAGCCAGCGGGTGACCTTGAGTTTTGAGCTCTTCGATCTGCTTCATCGGACCAATTTCGCCGTCTTTGTCGGGGTTGATGCCGTCGCGCTCGTTTTTGTGCATCGCCAAAGCGTGCAGCGGGATATCAGGACGACTCCACGCATCTTGCGCGGGAGACAGATCGTCAGTGTTGGTTTCGCCAGTTACCTTGAAGGCAGTGTAAGTCGAAGTTTTAGGTACTTCTGGACGGTTCAAGAACCATTCCGCTTGCGCCCAAGATTGAACCACTGACTCAGCGTGTGCGTTGCCAGACTTGGCCATATCGGTAACATCGTTAAAGGCGTCAAACACCAGCAACGTGTTTTTGAGGGCTGCAGCGGCCTCAACAGCAACTTCTTCATCTTTTAAAGCTTCAACCAGCGGAGCAACGTTATAGCCACCCTGCATGGTGCCCAAGATCTGTACGGCTTGTTTTTTATTGATCAAAGGCGAAGTTGCTTCACCTTGGACGATCGCGGCCAAAAATGCGGCTTTAACATAGGCTGCCTGATCCACACCCGCTGGGACGCGTTTGGTCAAGAGGTCCATCAGGAAGTCAGCGTCTTCTGAGCCTGGGTTTTTAATCAATTCAACAAGTTCAGCAACCTGTTTTTCGTTGAGTGGTTGCGGAACAACGCCAAGAGCAGCGCGCTCTTCCACGTGCTTTTGATAGTCGGCTAACATAGTTGGGCACTCCTGATGGTGGGATCTTAAATAATAGTAATTTACAGCAGATACCGTGCCAAGATTGCCTAACAGGGCACACAGAGCTGCGTTACGTCGCGCGTATTATAGGGCAAAAACCGCCTGATCGCACCGGTGATTGGGGTTATGGCCGTCAGAAAAATGCCTGCAATGGACAAACCCAGAGACTCACAAGCCAGGGTCCACTTGCCATCCGCGATTGCGGTTTACGCTTTGACGACCGAGCAATCTCGGGCAGACGATCAGATGCGGGCACTCAAAGATGATTAGATAAATAGGTGTAGATTAGGTGCGCATTAGTGGACTGCTGCACTGGGTTAGACCCTGATTAATCGGCGCAAGTGCATCTATTCAGGGCATTTTGTTCGTAAACGCTTATTTTTATGGCAAAGGCGTGTTTGGCACAGTGCAAACCGAAGGCGCGCTGCTACTATGGCCGCATGAAAAAAACCAACACCTCAAAACCCATACTGCACATCGCCCACGCAAACGGCTTTCCCGGCGGTTCCTACGCGACGCTGGCTGCTATGCTCGGTGACTCCTTTGAGGTCCATGCTTTTGATCGCGTGGGTCATGCAGACTTCCCGGTGCGCGATAACTGGGCCGAGTTGACTGCCGAGCTGATCGCTTACTTTGAAACTTTTGATGAGCCGGTGATCGCGGTGGGTCACTCACTTGGCGGGGTGCTCAGCTTAAAAGTGGCGATAGAGCGCCCTGATTTGGTGCGTGCGCTGATCATGCTGGACTCGCCCTTATTAACCCAACTACAAACAGCGGGTCTCTGGTTGGTTAAGTCCTTGGGTAAGATCGACAAGGTGACCGGGGGTGCTCGCGCATCTGCTCGCCGGCAGCACTGGGGTAGCGTCGATGAAGCGCGAGAGTATCTGGCAGGAAAAAAACTGTTTCGAGATTTTGATCCACGCTGCTTAAGCGATTGTGCTGTCGCCGGTACTCACTCGGTAGGCGATGGCGTAGAGCTGTTTTTTGACCGTGATGTAGAGGCGGCGATCTTTCGCACGCTTCCTCACAATCTAAAGACACCTAAGGATTTCAACTTACCTGCTGCCGTGGTGGGTGGGACCAACAGTGAGGTGCTTACCCGGAAAAACGCCCAAGTCATGCGTAAAAAACTGGGCATGGAAGTTCGCTGGATCGAGGGTGGACACCTGTTTCCTTTTGAGCGCCCTGATCTGACTGTAAAAACTATAAAAGAATTAACCAAAAGTTTTGGACTGATTGATTAAATTAACCTATGGTCAAATCTCTTAGCCTTTAGGGCGCCACCATGTTCAAACCCATCCTTTGCGCTGCCTTAACCCTAACGCTGCTGAGTGCTTGTAGCGACGATACTGCTAGTGGACCCACTGCTGACAATAGCGGTGAACTAACTAGTGGCAACAGCTCAGGGCTGATCTCTTTTTAGAGGGACTTTACTGCCAGCGAGACCGCTAACCGCTTGGTCAATCTGATCAATCAAAAGGGTTTGCTGCTGGTGACGCGGATTGATCACCAGCAAAATGCCCAAGATGCTGGCCTCACCTTAAACCCCACTGAAGTGATCTTGTTTGGCAATCCTACGCTCGGCACGCCGATCATGCAGTGCGCGCAAGCCGCGGCGATTGATCTGCCACAAAAGATGCTGGTCACAGAAGATGATCAGGGCCGTGTTTGGCTCAGCTATAACGACCCAAGTTATCTGCGTGACCGTCACAGCATCATTGGCTGTGATCAAGAGCTGGCGACGATCTCAACAGCTCTACAAGGTTTGGCGCTTGAGTCAACTGGCGCCACTGATAAACAGCCCAGCGCTTAATTCTGTGTCAGGAAATTATGCACTGTGACTCACTCTGACTATCTCAAATCAACCACTTATATCGACTGGCAGACGCCGAGTGTTTTAGCAAAAGCTAGGCAACTCGCAAAAGGCTGCGAATCGGTTGATCAGATAGCCAAGGCGTGCTTTGAGTTTGTCAGATATCAGATCAAACACAGCTGGGACTTTGAGCTGAACCCAGTCACGCTCAAGGCTTCTGAAGTGCTAGAGCACGGTACAGGGTATTGCTACGCCAAAAGTCACCTTCTGGCCGCCTTACTGCGCGCCAATCAGATCCCAGCTGGGCTTTGTTACCAGCGCCTCACCATCAGCGGGGACGACAGGGCGCCTTATTGTTTGCACGGCTTAAACGCGGTTTACCTTGAGCGGTTTGGTTGGTATCGGATCGATGCCCGAGGAAATAAACCCGGAGTTTCAGCACAGTTTACGCCGCCGATTGAAAAGCTTGCTTTTGAGCTGGTCGTCAGCGGTGAGGCTGACCTCCCTCAGATTTTGCCTGAACCGATGCCGCAAGTGATTAAAGTGCTGAGTCAATCAAAGACTTATCTTGAGGTGGCGCAAAACCTGCCGTATATAGAGCTCATCTAAAGTGGGAATTCTGCTCACCTAGCAAGTGGTCACTTCATTGCTCTTCAGTCAAATGTCATCCATCCAGCCCATCCTCCGAGTCTAACTTAGCTGGCGTTATGATCTCTGCTCGTTGGCATTTTACACTCAGGTTTTCAATTTGACCTAGCGACCTACGGCCCATCCAATACATTGCTACGCTCAAATCCGTTGCAAAAAAATCTTCCCCGTGTCACTTTGTTAATACAACGTAGCAAACAGATCATCGTGTTCTTGATGACTACCGCCAAATACCTAAGCGGAAAATTATGTCGTTTAAGAACATGAGTCTAACGATGAAAGTGCTCATCGGTATGCTGCTCGGTATCGCAGTGGGGCTCATCATCAACCTGACCGGCATGAACGCTGAGGGTGGGTTTGTGAACACCTATATCGTCAACGGCGTGTTCTATGTCGCTGGCAAGATGTTCATCAACGCGCTCAAGATGCTGGTGGTTCCACTGGTTTTTTTCTCGTTGATCTGCGGGGTGTGCGGGATTGGCAGCCTAAAAACCTTGGGGCGCGTCGGCTCCAAATCCTTTGCGCTCTATATGCTCACTAGCGCGATCGCGATCGCGGTGGCAATCAGTATCGCGGTGGCCTCAGGTATCGGCCAGGGCATGAGCCTTGCCTCCACCGCGACTTTTACGGGCGCTGATGCGCCGCCGCTGGCTGACGTGTTTATCAGCATCATCCCTACCAACCCAGTCAAGGCGATGGCGGATGGGGATATGCTGCCGCTGATCTTCTACTCGATCTTGGCGGGGATCAGCATACTCATGGGCGGCAAAAAAGCGGCTCGCTTGGTTGAAGGCGCTGAAGTTGCCAACGAAGTCATGATGAAGATGGTCACCATCGTCATGGCGGTGGCGCCCTATGCTGTGTTTGCTCTGATTGCTAAAGCCATGGCCGAGCTTGGGCTTGAGCTGCTGGGTCAACTGGCGGGGTACGTGCTGGTGCTGGTGGGCGCACTGCTGCTGCACATGTTTGTCACCCTCATGATTGTGCTTAAGGTGTTCTCAGGGTTAAGCCCAGTGACATTTATCAAAAAGATCCGCAACGCGCAGGTGTTTACCTTTAGTGCCGCTAGTTCAAACGCCACTATCCCGGTGACTTTGCGTACCGTCAACGAGCGCATGGGGGTCAACAACTCGATTGCTTCTTTCACGGTGCCATTTGGTGCGACGATCAACATGGATGGCACCGCGATCATGCAAGGGGTGGCGACGGTGTTCATCGCCAACATCTATGGCGTGGACTTGGGGCTGGGCGGCTACTTGACCGTGATCCTCATGTCGGTGCTAGCCTCGATCTGCACGGCAGGGGTGCCTGGCGTCGGACTGATCATGCTCTCGATGGTGTTTGCACAGGTCGGCTTGCCGATTGAGGGAATCGGTTTAATCCTCGGGGTTGACAGGCTTATGGATATGATCCGCACCGCAATTAACGTGTCCGGTGACGCCGTGGTTTCAGCAGTCGTTGCTAAGAGTGAGGGCAAGTTTGATCTGGTTGCCTACAACGATCCTGAGGCAGGTGTCAGCGAAGATACCGAGCAGCTGCATATCGACGCGGATGCTGAGCGCGAACTGGCTGAGGCCGTCAACAACACTCACAACAAAGTATAAAAAGGCTAAGCCCATGAAAAAACTAATTTTATCTGCACTTGCACTGTCAGTAACTACCGCCTTCGCCGCAGAAGACAAGCCGGTTTTACCTGAACCTAGCTCGCCTCTTGAAGCTTGGTTTGGCGGCGATGTTACTTTTGACTTAACCCTAGGTTACTTTGATCGCAGCTTTGATGATCCGGGCGTCGACGACGCCGAAGCTTTGACGCTTGGTGGGATCGTGAAGTACGAGTCAGCTGCCTATAAAGACTTTAAGGTAGCTTTTGCCTACTTTGGCAGCCACAGCTTGGGCGTGGTGGATCGTGATAAAGGCCGAGGAACTTCGTTTTTGCAGCCCGATGGTGAGGATATCGCTTTTTTGGGTGAGGCCTATCTTGACTATAACAACGGCGAGCGCCAAGTAAAGCTTGGTCGCCAGCGCCTAAATACGCCGCTGATGGACGATCACAACGTCCGCCTGTTGCCTTCAAGCTATGAGGCGGCTGTGTACCGCAACCGCGTACTTGAGAACACCATGATTGAGCTGGGTTATGTGGGTAGTTACTCTGGTTTTACCTCTAGGCTGAGCGATTTTGAGCGACCCGAAAATCTCTGGGGTGACGACGGGCTGGCCTATATCTATGCGACCACAAAATTGGGCGATGTCGATCTGCGCGCCCAGTTTATCGACACCATCGATGATAGTGGTTCGCGTGAAAACTACCGCTATGCCGATATGAATGTGCCGATTAGAGCGGGTAGTAAAAGCTACGTAAAAGCTCAATACGGCGGGACAGACTTTAGCGTGGGCGACACCTCAACCATGCTGGGTCTCAAAACTGGCGCTACGGTCAACAATATCGACTTGGCACTGGTTTTCAACGCGATTCGCGACGGCAACTTCCAAGCAGTTGAAGCAGGCCCCATGTACACCGACTGGCAGCAGGGCTATGGCCCCTATGAGCCAAGCGACGCAATCGGCGCTCAAGTGGTTTTCTACCCGACTGACAAGTCGAGCGTGAAACTGGGCTATGTCGATGTGAACGGCAAGCAGGGCTCTAGGGTGGATGAGTGCGTTGAGACCAACTTAGATGCACGCTATACCATCAACGATGCTTCCAGTTTGCGCGTACGCTACTCGATCAAAGATCAGGACTTTGAAGACGCGAGCGGACGCTTTGACCGTGACGACTTTCGGGTTTACTACTACTTAGATTTTTGATCACGGGTTAGAGAGCTTAACCGGCTACGGCCGGTTTTTTGCTTAAGTAAAATGTCCCTGCTGCTGAGTGGTTTGATTGGGTTAAGATCGGTTATCTCGGCATGCGCCTCAACGTTTACTCAAATTCATGACCCAAACCCTCATCCACTACTTTTTGCACTTGGGTTTTCCGCTCATCATTGCTTTAGTTTTTTTTCGCAAGGACTACAAGCGGGCTTACCTAGTGATGCTGGCCACCATGCTGGTAGACGTGGATCACCTGCTGGCAAGCCCAATCTTTGTCCCTGATCGCTGTAGCATCAACTTTCACCCGCTACACACCTATGCTGCGATGGCGCTCTATGTGGGTTTGCTGTTTTTAAAAATACCCTATCGCTGGATGGGAGCCGGTTTGCTTTGGCACATGGCGACCGACCTAAACGATTGCGTACTGACTTACCTTGAGTGCCCTGAGTGTTTGGTGGTGGCACTCACGTTCAAATAGTCAGCTACCTGACTAACATTGGAGTTCGAAGAATTCTGGAGGCTCTAAGCTTGACTCACCTGAGATTTAGCGACCTTCGCGACTGTGCACCCTATAATTTGTAAATGAAATTCTTAAGCTGCACATCTCATAAAACTAGTGTGTCTTTTTTGGACTTTCTGACTCATCTCGTTTCATAAATATAGAGTTGCAGTTGCAAAAACCTAGATCAAATGCTGAGTGATACAAGTAGTGGTAAAGATTTAGAGTTAGTGAGCTACTCAGGTAAATCCAACTCTGCTGAGTTTGCGAACCGGCTGATCCCAAAAATTAATAATAAGGTCACTCTGCTTTTAACGGGTCATAACGATGCCACCAAATACAATTAGCGCCGGACTCACCTTAAAACAAATTAACGCCATCTTCTGTGGAGACCTTGATTTAGACGTGTCGCTGATGCATAAACTTGAGATGTGGCGACTAATCTGTCGCAATAGATGCTAATTCATAAGATGAACCTAATTGTGTTGGTTGGTGATAAAGATCAGGCGAGTGATCATGACTAATAGGTAGCTGACTAATGATTAAATTCGCGCAACACGGGTGATGCAATTTTTGAGATGCTGAACTTAAGCGAACAGGCTTTAGCGTGAAGTGTCAGGAATACAGGATTTCAGTTCAAGTAGGCTGAAGTAATTAAAAATTTTTTGGATGAAATTAGGCTTACTTGCTGGTATATTGTATTCCATGAAAAAAACCGCCCAACTCTACCTCGCCAGATTCTGGCTCATGATTACGCTTGCCGTAATCATGTCTACGGGTGTTAGTGCGGCTGATACTCATCATCTTGAATTAAACGAAGTTACCTGCCAACAAACTGCCTCCAACGATCAGTCTGCTGGTTTTGAGCATGACAAGAACAACAAACCCATCAGCCATGATCATCACACGCATCAATGCGGATCGTGTCACCTGCATCTGACTGGTATGTTGGGTGTCAGCATCTTGCATCTGGGTGCCGTCGATCTTGTTTCTCAGCATGTTGAGACCGATCAACTGCTTGTAAGCTCGGACCCTCAAGAGCTCTATCGTCCTCCTCGTGACTAATCTGAATTTATGAGTTTGCGCTGATTTGCAAATCTTCACTTTTTTCAGATTTTCACAAGGAAATCATCCTATGCCAAATTTTAGTCAGGGCTTGATATGCGCCCTTATGTTGACAGCTGTCGTAAACAAAGCAATAGCATTGCCTTGTAGCAGTAATTTTACCAACCAGCCACCAATTCCCACCTCAGATAATTCGTTGACCTTAGAGGGTGTTCTATCTCATATACGATCAGCCTCACCTGAAGTTCGCCTGGCCGGGCTTAAGACGCTTGCGCAAAGCGCTGATGCCGATCAAGCTGGACGCTTCCTTAACCCATCGCTTTCGGCGCAAGTAGAAAACTTTGCTGGATCAGGGCCCCTTGGTGGGACTAAACAAGCCGAAATTACGCTCTCTTATGAACAGGTGCTTGAGTTGGGCGACAAGCGGATTAAACGTGAGCGCGCTGCTCGAGCAAAAGCTGCCTTAGTAAATGCGGAGTGCTTGCAGATATTGAAGCAGAGCGAGCTAGAAGCATCCTTAATTTACTTTGAATTGGTTACGGCAGTTCAGTTGGCTGAATTTGCTCAACAATCAGCAGAGCTTTCCGCAACTCTAGCTCAGCTGGTCTCTAAGCGAGTTGAGGCTGGAGCAGCTGCACCGCCTGAGCGTTTGAGGGCGCAGTCTGCGGCTTCAATCTCTCAGGCCATGGCTTTATCTGCTGAGGGGCAAGTAGAGCAGCACCGCTATGAGCTGGCTGCTCTTTGGGGTGAGCAAGCACCTACCTTTGAAGTGTATAAAGCTAATTCTTTGGAGGTCAATGTTTCAGAGGAGCTGTTAAATAGTCGAGTTAAATGGCACCCGCAGTTAGTTTCAGCAAGGGCTGGTGAGCTGGCAAACAGCGCAGAGCTAGATGCTGCTGAGTCACTCAGTATTCCAGATATTTCTTTAAGTTTCGGCATCCGTCGTTTTGAGCAAACCGGTGACAATGCATTTTTAGTCGGTGCGACTGTTCCTCTGCCTATATTTGATCGCAATCGAGACGCCATACGAGCAGCTAGCTACCGTGTGCAGGCACAGCAAGTCAGTGCAGCCCAGGTTGAAATCAAATTAAAAACGAAGCAGCAGATTGCAGCTGCTGGAGTTCGTGCAGCGCAGGGCCGCCTAAAACTGCTGGAAAAAGAGGCATTGCCAGCCGCAGAACTAGCGTACCAGGCTTCTGTCATAGGCTACAAAGCGGGACGGTTTGATTTGACCTCAACGTTAAATGCGCGTCAGGAACTGATTGATGTAGGAGTCAGCACCATACATGCCAGGGGGGCTTTGCATAAGGAGCTAATGCAGCTCAAAAGTCTAACTGGCTCAGAACCTTTTGCAGGAGAATTTTGATGACCAATTCATTTTTTTATAAAAATGCCTTGTTGATAGCAGTCTTGACACTTGTCGGATGTGATGGTGGCAACAGTCAGGCTGAATCAATGATCAGCCAAGAACCTGCGCACGACGAATCGGAACGTGACCACGGTGAAGAGCCTCACGCTGACGATGATCAAGAGGATGATCATGCTCGTGAGGGCTTTGTGCCACTAAGTGCAGAGGCGGCAGTCGAATCGGGAATTCAGACAGTGACTGTAAAGGTAGCTGCAATGACTCAGTTGCTGAGCTTGCCAGCTGAAATACGCGCTGATTCAGATCGGGTGGCCAATGTTTCAGCCAGTGTCAGCGGTGTTATTGGTAAGGTTTATGTCAAAGAGGGTGATGTTGTCACTAAAGGCCAGGCATTGGCGCTTATTCAAAGTAGGGAGTTAGCCAGCCTCAAGTCAGATTGGTTAACTGCTCTATCTCGCGAATCTCTAGCACGCAGTGAACTCAAGCGTGAACAAGCGCTTTTTGATCAGCAAATCACCGCAGAGGCTGAGCTTCAGAAAGTCCGCGCCGAATTTGCGGCTGCCAAAGCTCAGCGTGATGCAGCAGAAAACGTCTTGCATGTCGCAGGCGTTACAGATACTGCACTTAAAGGCGTGGCAACAGCAGCGAATGGGCAAAATGCAAATGCCTATCTGTATGCACCTGTTTCTGGAACACTTGTTAGGCGCAATGTCACTATAGGTGAGACGGTAACAGCGGGTGACGCTTCAGCTCAACCGTTGTTTGTATTAATCGATGACAGGGTCGTATGGGCAGACATCGCTGTTTACCGGCAAGATCTCGAGAAGATTAACAAAGGCGCATCTGTTGCGTTAATGACGTTGGACGACGAAATGCTCGCTCGTGCCACGATTGACATGGTTTTGCCAATTATTGATGAGTCATCGCGCACAGCTACGGCACGAGCAATCGTGGCCAACCCTAATCGCCGTTTGCGCCCCGGTCAGCTTGTGACTGCTGTGCTGAGCCTGGAGAGGGCAACTTCAGCTTTGCAAGTACCCAAAACCGCAGTGCAACAAGTGGATCAACAGCCTGTAGTGTTTGTACCTGTTGAAGGGGGATATATGACCCGAGCGGTCACCTTGGGAGGGCAATTTGGCGAGTTTATCGAAATACGTTCCGGCTTAAAAATCGGTGAGTTGGTGGTGAATCAAGGTAGTTTTGTCCTAAAAGCGCAGCTCGAAAAAGGCGATTTTGGGGACGGCCACGGTCATTAGGAGCACTTATCATGATTAATTTAATATACCGAATTGCTGGAGCTCGCTTGTTGGCAGCCATGGCGGCGCTGATCGTTTCGATTGGCGGATTGTTTGCCTTTAAAGCGCTGCCGGTCGATGCTTTTCCAGATGTTACGCCGTCACTGGTTCAGGTTTTTACTGAAACTCAGGGATTGGCTCCGGAGGAGGTAGAGCGCTATGTCACTTACCCTATTGAAACGGCCATGTCGGGCCTGCCACAGCTCGATTACATTCGCTCGGTGTCTAACTTCGGATTGTCTGTCGTCAACATTTATTTTGAGGATTCAACGGATGTCTACTTTGCTCGCCAGGTCGTTGGAGAGCGTCTTGCTCAAGCTAGAAGCGCGATCCCGGAAGGTTTTGGGGAGCCGCAAATGGGCCCTATATCTACTGGTTTGGGAATTATTCTTTACTTCCGTTTAGATGATGCAACCGGCACTCGTGATCTGGTTGAGATGCGTGAAATCCAGGATTGGATCGTAAAGTATCAGCTGCAGACAGTTCCAGGCGTTACTGAGGTGCTATCACTGGGTGGTTATGAAAAGCAGTATCAAGTTCAGCTCAATCCAGACGCTTTACTGGCTTATGATTTAACGGTTATTGATGTGATCAATGCCCTTGAAAGGGGTAATAAAACTGAGGGCGCGCAATTTATAGAGGTTGGCTCGGAGCAGTATACCGTTCGGGGCGTGGGATTGGCTCGGTCCGCCAGTGACTTGGCACAAATCGTAATCAAATCCGATGACGGCCGCCCGGTACGAGTGGGTGACCTTGGGCAAGTTATTCAGGCGGGTGGAGTTCGACAGGGTTTAGCTACTGGCAACGGCGAGGGCGAAGTGGTTGTTGGATTGGTGCTAAAGCTTTACGGCGCCAATACCTCTGAAGTGATTGATAGGGTGCAGACCCGCTTTAGTGAAATCAATGAAAACCTCCCCAGTGGCATCACAGCGGTGCCCTACTATGATCAGGGCGAGCTGGTCAAAAAAGCAGCGGCTACGGTCACCACAGCACTTTGGCAAGGAGCTTTGCTGGTTGCACTGATTGTATTTGTCTTTTTGGGTGGCTGGCGGCCAAGTCTGGTTGTCGTTTTATCTATTCCGTTTTCGGTGGGCTTTGCGTTTATTGCCATGAAATGGCTGGACATTAGTGCCAATCTGATGTCACTGGGAGGAGTCGCCATCGCCATCGGCATGATGGTAGATGGTGCTCTTGTTATCACTGAAAATATTGATCGAAGATTTCAGCTTAGCAAGACAACCACAAGCCAGCAAAAGCTAGTAGCAATGGCGACAGCAGAGGTTATGGTTCCTCTGGTTGCTGCTATCTTGGTAGTTATTGTGGTTTTTTTGCCGCTCTTTTCTTTGCAGGGAGTTGAAGGCAAGACCTTCCGGCCACTAGCGGCTTCAGCGGCGCTTGCCATGACCGGTTCGCTGTTCTATGCAGCTTTGATTGCGCCGTCAATTGCAAATACGGTGATGCGACCGGATCAAAAGCTACAAGCTAACCGCGAGCCTGCGCACACGAGCCGGGTTAGCGGTCTGTTCAGGCGCCTAGTAAGTTTTTTCATCAGGCGACGAAGTGCGGCAGTGGTATTGGCAGGCGTGCTTCTACTTGCAGGCGGACTGGCCGGCTCTCGACTTGGATCTGAATTCACTCCAACGCTTGAAGAGGGGGATATATTACTGCGCGTTACCATGGCGCCGTCCATTTCATTAACCGAAGCCGCGCAAACCACAACACTGATCGAAAAAAGACTAATCAATACGTTTCCTGAGATAAAGTCTATCGTGACTCGCATCGGACGCGGTGAGGTAGGCGCACACGCTGATCCAACCAATAGTGCTGAAGCGTTTGTTGAGCTTAACCCTGAGTCTGAGTGGCGTAAAGGCATGTCTGCTGAACAATTACGCTCGGCCATTTCTGAAAACCTTGAAGCGGTGCCAGGCATCGTGGTCAATATCGGCCAACCGATCGCTATGTCGGTAGATGAATTGCTGACGGGTTCTAGAGCGGAATTGGCAGTAAAAATTTTTGGGCCAGATACCGATGTGCTGCTGCAGAAATCACAGGAATTGCAGGCAATTCTTGAGAGAGTAGAAGGAGCGACTGAAGTTCAGGCTGATCAAATCACTGGCGCACCTCAGCTGGTGGTTCGCCTTGACCATATGGCGCTGGGTCGTTACGGACTAAGCGCTGAAGACGCTTTGGATGCCCTGAGCGCTGGCGTTGGTGGTGCGCGGGCGGGATCTTTGTTCGAGGGGGTTCGGCAGTTTCCAATTGTTGTTCGCTATGAGCAGGCCAGTCGAGATACACCCGAAGCTATTGGACGTATTGTATTGACATCATCCACTGGTGCACGCGTTCCGCTGAATTCGGTAGCCGATATCGAGCAAGTCATAGGCCCTCGTCAGATCACCCGTGAAGATGGAGAGCGGTTTATCACGGTTCAGTCCAATATAAGGGACACAGATGTGGGTTCTTTTGTTGCACAAGCACAAGCGCTAACAGAAACCGAGCTCAAACTACCCCCTGGTTACCGCGTGCTATGGGGTGGTCAGTTTGAACTGCAACAACAGGCCAACGCACGATTCAAAGTGGTTATTCCAATAACTTTAGGCATCGTTTTGCTGATTTTGATGATGAGTTTTGGGCGGTTAAAATCGGCAATTTTAATCTTACTCAACATTCCGCTTGCTCTGACTGGTGGGGCCTTGGCGTTATGGCTTACAGGGATGCCGATTTCGGTACCGGCGACGGTTGGGTTTATAGCCTTGTTTGGTATTGCTCTGGGTAATGGCATGGTTTTGGTGAGTTTCATGGATGATTTTGCTCGTGCAGGGTGGAGCCGAGATGCACTAGCGATTGAAGCAGCCAGCTTGCGGCTACGTCCAGTACTCATGACTGCGGCAACTACCGCTTTGGGACTTGCTCCTTTGCTGTTCGCATCTGGTGTCGGATCTGAGGTGCAGCAACCGTTAGCGACGGTAGTGGTTGGCGGATTGGTCTCCTCAACGCTACTCACACTTCTGGTTATTCCAGCGTTGCATGGCTGGTTTGCGCCCAACCAAGAGCAACCCATGGAATCCAGCCTTCAATAGTACTAGTGAAGGTGAAGGTTTTAGTCAAACCTGGCTAATGAGAAAAGTGACCAATCGGGGCGCGATCTGACCATGCGCCCTTTTTCGTTAGTTTGGGCTACTGACTGATATAAAATAATCCTAATAAGCTAGATTGACCTGTCGCATGACGCGACTCTTAAAGACAGATCAAGTTGTAATAAAAAAGCCCCCAAATCGGAGGCCATTTTACTAAAAAAGAGAAGTGCAGGTTTGCCCCAATCTTACGAGGCGTGGCAGCACCGCCGAATCCCACCTAAAGAATTTACAAATAAAGAGTCTGTCTTTTGAAAAAAACTCTTTATATTTCACAAAATTACCAACGCTCATCGTGAGCTAAGACCCTCTAGTGAAAATACGCCATCGTAGCCACCTCCCTGAAGCTCAGCGTGTAGACTTACCTCCTCTGGAGGACAAGGCGCTCGTTCAATACGGTCTTCTTCATGCACTGAAGACCTTTGGTATTGTTGTTGCTGTCATGCTAAGCCTTTACTTAATTATGGTTGGTCTGTTTCCAGATTCTGGTGTCACCAATGAAGTGCAGCTTGCGCTTGTTAGTCATGAGCTATGGATTTTTATCTTGATCGGCGTGGGGGCGCAGGCGGTAGACGGTTCGCAGGCCGCGGTCGTAGCGGTCGGTGGGTTTGTCCAGCCGGTGCGTCATGCGGAAGGGGCCGCGGTTGAGCCAGCCTTGCAACGCGCGGGTCGAGGCCTCGGCCTGCACCGCCTCTGCCGGGCATTCGGCCTCGCGCTCCGCCGTGTCGATCCCGACGACCCGCACGCTGGTATCGCCCATCTTGAACGTGTCGCCATCGACCACGCAGTAATAGCCGCGGCCGCGCCCGCAGCGGGTGAAGCGCCCTTCGATCACCTGCGGCTTGCTCGACAGGAAGCCGGGGGCGGGAAAGGCGCCGGGGAGCGCGAAGACATAGGCCAGCGTGGCCAGCGCGATCAGCAGCAGCGCCGGGCGCATCGCGGACCAAGCCTCGCGCCAGGTCGATTGCCGCCGCTTGAAGCGCGCAGGCCGGACCTTGCGCCTGCCTCTGCGTCTTGGCCGTTTCGGTTTGAAGCGCGCGATCTTACCCATGGAGCGCGAGGATAGCCCAGCGCTCCGCGGGTGCAATCGTACAGGCCGCGTGTCCCGTTACCGCGCGCGGCCCTTGCTTCGCGGCGGCGAGAGTGCAAGCATCGCGCCCGAGCATTCATCCCACCACAGGAGACCTGCCGATGACCACCCGTTTCACCGCCGCCGCGCTGCCCTTGGCCGCCGCATTCGCTCTCGCCGCTTGCGGCGAAGCCGAGGACACCACCTATGAAGTCGACGCGACCGACGAAGGCGGCGGCGAGTTTATCGTGACCGAAGAAGTGCCCGGCGCGGTCGAGGTCGACACGCCCGACACACCGATGACCAATGTCCCCGAAGAGGGCGCGGAAGAAACGGCCGAGTAGCACTCAGAACCCCTCTCGCACGCGGGAGGGGTTGGCGGCTACCTAGCCCTTACCAGCCCCACGCGGCGGGCGGCGTTTCCACCGGTGCGCTGGCATCGATTTCGACACGGAACAGCCGGGTCGGGTCGTTGCGGCGCGTGAGCTGGTAGGCGAAGCGCGCGTCGGCGCTGCCGCGCGGGGTGACTTCGATCCGCCAGACATTGGTCAGCGAGGCGGACAGGCCCTCGCGGGTGAACAGCATCACGCTTTCGGCGTCCACGGGGAAGTCCTGCGCGCTCGCGCTGCCCGCGTCGGCAGTGGTCCCGCCATAGAAGGTCACTGCATCGGCCTCGCCATCGGCATGCCGGTGATCGTGCTTGAGCGTGAAC
>OJBY01000405.1_pt1 | contig 23866 bp, 22 predicted proteins | sample 1591731 | NCBI WGS metagenome assembly OJBY01 (sample SAMN05416837, study PRJEB24817) | seawater metagenome | isolation source: Sea water | place: Canada:Atlantic | collected 2013-07
TCGTGGGCTCGGAGATGTGTATAAGAGACAGCGCAGGTCCTCGTCGCGGAAGCACGGGGCGATCTGGAAATAGCGATCGAAGCCCGCCACCATCAGCAGCTGCTTGAACATCTGCGGCGCCTGCGGCAGCGCGTAGAAACGGCCGGGATGCAGACGGCTGGGCACCAGGTAATCGCGCGCGCCCTCCGGGCTGGATGCGCCCAGGATCGGCGTCTGGAATTCCGAAAAGCCCTGGTCCGTCATGCGGCGGCGCAGGCTGGTGATCACGCGGTTGCGCAGCATGATGTTGTTGTGCACCCGCTCGCGACGCAGATCGACAAAGCGGTATTTGAGGCGGGTGTCTTCGGGATAGTCCTCAGCCGAATTGACGATCAGCGGCAATTCCTCGGCCATGCTCTGCACGGTAACGTTGCGGGCGAACACCTCGATCTCGCCGGTTGGCAGGTTGGCGTTTACCGCTTCTGCATCGCGCGCCTTTACCTCGCCATCTATCGTGATGACGCTTTCCAACTTCAGCGAATCCAGCATTTCCAGCGCCGGGCTGTCCTCGTCCGCCACCACTTGCGTAATGCCATAATGATCGCGCAGATCGACGAACAACACGCCGCCGTGATCCCGCTTGCGGTGGATCCACCCGGACAGACGAACGGTGTCGCCGACATTTTCTTTGGTCAACGCGGCGCAGTTGTGGGTACGATAGGCGTGCATGGGGACTCTTTTCATTTGGCAGGTTATGGCGCTAGAGGCCCGCGGACGATGCGCTAGGCATAAGCCAGTTCTTACGCGCGCGCTAACAGGCGAAGCAGGGCCTTTTGTCAAGGTAACACCACTTTGACCAAACATATCCGGCGAAGCCGAAGGGCGGTGAACCGCCCAGACAGAAAAGAAGACGAATGCAAATCCATCCCTTGATTACCAAGACCGAAGACCTGGCCGAACTTTGCGAACGGCTGGCCCATCACGATTTTGTGTGCGTCGACACCGAATTCATGCGCGAGAACACCTATTATCCGCTGCTGTGCCTGATCCAGATCGGAAACGAGGATGAGGCCGCCGCCATCGATCCGCTGGCCAAGGGCATCGACATGACCCCGCTGCTGGACCTGATGTGCGATAATGAAGACGTGCTGAAGATATTTCATGCCGGTGGGCAAGACGTGGAAATCATCTACAACCTTACCGGCAAGACACCCCACCCCATATTCGACACGCAGATCGCGATGATGGCCATCAGCCAGTCCGAACAGATCGGCTATGCCAACCTCGTGGAAAGCTGGCTGAACAAGACCATCGACAAGGGTGCCCGCTTTACTGACTGGAGCCGCCGACCGCTGACCGAACGGCAGATCGAATATGCCATTGGCGACGTTACTTACCTGGCGAAGATCTTCCCCAAGATACTCAACCGGCTGGTGAAGACCGACCGCGGCCACTGGCTTAATGCTGAAATGGAAAAGCTGGCCGATCCTTCAAACTACGCCAACGATCTTGAAGTGGCATGGAAGCGCATCCGCTCCCCCGGCCGTAACCCGGTCGTGCTGGGCCGCCTGAAGGCGCTGGCGGCGTGGCGCGAGACAGAAGCGCAGGACAAGGATATTCCGCGCGGCCGCATCATCCGCGATGAAACGTTGGCCGATCTCGCCAGCCATCCGCCCAAAAGCCAAGCCGACCTTGCCAAGGTGCGCGGCCTTTCCAACGCGTGGAAAGAGAATGACATCGGCAAGCGCCTGATGCGCGTGCTGGATAAGGCGGAACCGCTGGACAAGAGCGAGATGCCCGAAAAAGCCAAACGCGGCGCACCGCTGGGCAAGGAAGGTGCGCTGGTTGCCGACCTGCTCAAACTGCTGCTGAAAATCCGTTCGCGCGAGATCGACGTCGCTTCTCGTCTGCTGACCCGATCTGACGAGATGGAAGCGCTGGCAGCGGGTCTGCGTGACCTGCCCATCCTCGAAGGCTGGCGCTACGAGGTGTTCGGCAAGGATGCTCTGGATCTGGTGGAAGGCAAGCTGGCCTTCGCAGTCGAGAAAGGTCGTTTGAAAATGACCCACATCGATGATGTCGAGCCCAAAGTAGCTGAGGATGCAGAGGCCGAGTGAGCACTTATCTTCCCACTGTAAAGCAACTGCAATATCTGGTTGCTCTGCACGAGCAGCAGCATTTCGGAAGGGCGGCAGAGGCGAGCTTCGTCTCGCAGTCGACCCTTTCGGCAGGCATCCGCGAGCTGGAATCTCTGCTGGGCGTAACGCTGGTGGAGCGTAGCCGCCGGGTTGTACGCTTCACTCCTTTGGGCAACGCCGTAGTGGCCAAGGCGCACCGCGTGTTGCGCGAGATAGAGGAACTGGCGGAGATCGTACAAGCCGCCGGGAAGCCGCTTTCTGGCGAACTGCGCATGAGTGTGATTCCTACCATCGCACCCTTCCTGCTGCCTCGTATCCTGCCGCGTCTGCGACAGGAGCGTCCGCAACTCAAACTGTTCCTGCGCGAGGAAACCAGTGATCAGGCGTTGGAATCGCTGCACCATGGCCGCGCCGATTGCGTGCTGCTGGCCCTGCCTTTCGCCACCGGCGAGGTGGAGAGTGCCAAGATCAGCGATGACGAATTGTTCGTAGCCTTCCCCAAGGACGATCCGCGCGATCCACCGGCAGAAATCTCTCCCGCGATGATCGACGAAGGTAGGTTGCTCATGCTGGAAGACGGGCACTGCCTGAAGGAACATGTGCTTGCCGCCTGCAACCGGCCGGAACTGCGCGCCAGCGCGACCATGATCGGAACCAGCCTGCACACACTGGTACAGATGGTGGACAACGGCCTTGGCCTGACAATGCTCCCAAAGATGGCGATCGATGCAGGTATTTTGCATGAGACGGATGTGGTTGCCCGTCCGTTGAAGGGCGAACAGACAAGCCGTGAGATTGCACTCGTCTGGCGTGCCAAAAGTCCGCGCGGTGATGAATTCCGACTGCTGGCAGAGGAACTGCGCGCAGGTTAGACAGAACGAAGTTCCGAGAAAGACTGCACAATTTTCACGGAAAGATCGGTGCTGTCAGCCGTTACGAAACCATGATCCGACCCTCAGCCGCGTTACTCACCTCCATCTTTTTCCTCGCCGCCTGCGGCACCGCCGAAATCCCCCAGCCCCCCTATGGTGTGGAATGGGGCGATGAGATACGCGAGGCCGAGATTGAGGAGGCCGTGGTTGCCACCCCCACGCCAACCCCAACGCCGAACCCCCACGTGATAGAAGCGCGTACACGGCTGTCGGACACGCTGGAGACGATAGGCGAAGATTTCGGCGGGTCGCTTGGCATTGCCGTAGTCGACGTGGATACTGGGTGGAGCACGGGCTTCAACAAGAGCGCGCTTCTGCCGCAGCAAAGTGTCAGCAAGACCTGGGTCACGCTCACCGCGCTAGAGATGGCGGAAAAAGGTCTGCTGGATCTCGATATGCCCATCCGTGTCAGCCGCGAAGACCTGACGCTGTTCCATCAACCGATTCGCAATGAAATTCTGCGCAGCGGCGCGGTCGAGCTGACGGTGCGCGAACTAATAGAACGCGCCATTCAGCAAAGCGACAACACCGCCAACAACGCCCTGCTGCAGCGCGTCGGCGGGCCCAAGGCGGTGCGCGCCATGCTGGCCCGCAACGATCTGGGTGACATCCGCTTTGGCCCGGGGGAAAAGCCGATGCAAAGCGCGATTGCCGGGCTGGAGTGGCGCGATACCTATTCCTACGAAAGCAACTTTTTCGACGCGCGCAACCGCGTGACCGAGATAGAGCGCGAGCGCGCCTTCACGAATTACCTTGCCGACCCGGTGGACGGCGCCACCCCAATCGGCATCGCCCGTGCCCTTGCCGCGATAGAGCGCGGCGAAGTCCTATCAAAGAAGGGCGCGGTGGAATTCCTCAGCATCATGTCCAACACCCGCAGCGGGCCGCGCCGGCTTAAAGGCGGGAAGGTCGATGGCTGGGTGGTAAGTCACAAGACCGGCACTGGCCAGTTCTGGAAGGGCCAGCAGTCGGGTTACAATGATGTAGGCGTACTGTTCGCTCCCGATTCGTCGGCTTATGCCGTAGCTGTCATGATCGGGGTGACGGAACGTCCTACTATCCAGCGCATGGAAATGATGCAGTCGGTAGCGCGCGCCGTGATCGCATTTCACGAGGCGTTGAAGGCGTCGCGCGTGGAAGGTACGCCAACCGAGGAGCGCTAATGACCTCAAATACGACGAACCCCGTCGGTGAACCAATGTCCGACTTGAGCATTGGTTTAATGTCCCCTTGCAGGTGAGGAGCGCACATTATGGAACATTCGAACCAACAGGAGAGACAAGATGTCTCTGGCCATGAGCTGATTCTTTCCAGCCGCGTGGTCGATACGCCGGTGTACAACACCGATGGCGAACGCCTCGGGCACATCGACGATTTGTCGATCGAGAAGGTTGGCGGGCGAACGGTTTACGCAATCATGTCTTTCGGCGGCTTCCTAGGCATTGGCGAAAGGTTTCATCCCGTGCCGTGGTCGCTCTTGGACTATGATGTCGAACAGGGCGGCTTTGTCGTGCCGATCGATCGAACTGCGCTCGAAGGTGCTCCTCATTACGAAGCGTCCGAAATTCGCGAGCTAGGAGGGCCCAAGCACCTTACCTACGGCGAATCGATTTACGGCTTTTATGGAACTTACGGCGCCGTTCCTTACTGGTGAGTATCACCATGTCTGCGGCCTTCGTCTGACAGGGATGTGATGCCGGTGAGACCGGCAACCGTTCCCTTCGGCGTTCTGCAATCAGTCCATGTGCTTCAGGCCGACGCGCAGGTAGTCCCAGCCGGTTATCACCGTCAGCATCGCTGCGCCCCATAGCGTGATCAGCCCGACCGTGTGTGGAACGTTGGCCGCCACGTCGCCGATCTGCATCGTCCAGCCCGGCAGGCCTTGCCCAAGTATCAGCGAACCCAGTGCAACAAGCTGGAACGTGGTTTTCCATTTGGCCAGCTTCGATACCGGCATGCTGACCTGCAATCCGCCAAGGAACTCGCGCAGTCCCGATACCGCGATCTCGCGGATCAGGATAATAAGGCCCGCGATCACATGCGCATCGCCTACATAAGGGCCGCGAAGGATCCCTTGCGCGGCGAGCACAAGGATCACCGTGGCTACCATGATCTTGTCTGCAATGGGATCGAGGAAGATGCCCAGCTTGCTGACGGCACCGCTGGACCGCGCCAGCATTCCGTCGAAATAGTCGGTGATACCCATCGCACAATAAAGCGCGAAAGCCAGCAGGAAGCCCAGCTCCCACCCCGGCCACCAGAGCAGGAAACCAAGGAGCGGCAGCGTCAGGATGCGGCTGAGAGTGAGTATGTTGGGCAAGGTCCACATGGTGCAACCGCCTCTAGCCGCTATTCGCTTCGGGAAAAAGTATCCTTGGTGCTGCTATTCCAAGTAAAAGTGGTTAAGCCCCTTCGCACCAGCCCACGTGGCGCCGTACGAAGGCCTTATGTTCACCTCCACTCACCTGCTCAGGCAACGCCGGTTCGTGCCCTTGTTCTGCACCCAGTTGCTCAACGCCTTCAACGACAATCTCTACAAGACGACGATGGTGCTGTTCGTCGTCTACAGCGTGTACAATTCTGCCGACACGGAGACGGTGTTCTCGGGCGCGGCATCGGCGGTGTTCATACTGCCTTTCTTCCTATTGTCCGCCATCGCCGGGCAACTGGCCGATCTGCGCGACAAGGCCGCCATCATCCGCAAGGTGAAAGCGGCGGAAATCGGCATCATGACCGTGGGTGCGTTCGGCCTTTATCTTGCTTGGGAAGGTATCGCGGTGGAACTGGTGGCTATACCTCTGTTGATGCTGGCGCTGTTCGCCATGGGTGTGCACTCCACGTTCTTTGGCCCGATCAAGTACGCAATCCTGCCGCAGCACCTGAAAAAGGACGAGGTTCTGGCGGGCACCGGCCTCGTGGAGGCGGGAACCTATATCGCCATCATGACAGGTACGATCATCGCCGGTTTCCTGGCCGATCATATCCAGATCGCCGCAATCGCGATTCTGGGCTTCGCCATCATCGGCTATATCACCAGCAGGCAGGTGCCCCCTGCCCCGCCCACCGGCGCACCGGAAAAGATCGACTTCAACCCCTTTACTTCGTCCTGGAAAATGATCCGCGAATGCACTGCCAATCGCGAAGTTTTCTACGCCATCCTGGCCATCAGTTTCTTCTGGACGATCGGCAGCGTCCTTTTCATCCAGTTCCCACCGCTGGCCAAGAACGTGCTGCTCGCAGACCCGACGGTGGCCAGCCTGTTCCTGGTGTTCTTTTCTATCGGTGTGGCGGTGGGATCGGTGGCGGTGAACCTGCTGCTGAAAGGCGTGGTATCCGCGCGCTATTCACCGGTTTCGGTATTGCTGATGGCGGGCATGGTCGCGGTGTTCTATTTCGTGTGCAAGGCGTGGAACGCAGGGCTTCGCGACACGCAACTGATGGATGTGGCGACATTCCTGTCCTACCCGCTGGCGTGGGCGGTGCTGGGTAGCCTGCTGCTGATAGCGATTTTCGGCGGTATGTTCGTAGTGCCACTTTACGCGTTCCTTACCACCAAGGTAGCGCCCTCCCAGGCCAGCCGCGCGGTGGCGGCGAACAATATCGTGAACTCGGGCGCGATGGTGCTGGGATCGTTGCTGGCGCTGGGGCTAAGCGCGGTGGGCGTTCCGCTGGCAGAGCAGGTACTGCTGAGCGCGGGCATGTGCCTTGTATCGGTGTGGCTTGGCGCGCGTCTTTACCGGGCAGAGAAGGATGCCGCCGCGTTAGCGGGCAAACCCGTCGCCGCCAAATAATCAGGCGAAGAAGGTAATGGTGGCGACGAAACCTGCTGCATAGGTAGCTGCTACGGTTTCCAGGTCCTTCCGAGAGATACCCATCGCGATCCGCTTTCGCCAAGGTGCCATGGGCTCGATCTCGTTGGCACGGCACAGTACGTGCGGCGGCAAGGAAGCCCGGAAAGGGTGGCGGGCCGACTCAGTAGTAAGAACAAGTGAGCGTCTCATGATGCCGGTTTAACGATTTGGTAACCATTTGGCTCCCCGGCCTGTGGACATGTGCAGGGCCGGGACAGTTGGTAACTCCAGCAACTGGTTGCGGCGAAAACGGGCCGGGGCTACCGAAGCAGGCATGACCAGAACCGCTGCACGCCTGCTTGTCGATTGCCTTGTCGAACAGGGCGCCAGCCGCGCCTTCACCGTTCCCGGCGAAAGTTTCCTTCCCGTCCTTGATGTGCTGTCCGATTGCGATGCAATCCAGACCATTACTTGCAGGCAGGAGGGCGGCGTCGCCTTCATGGCCTGTGCCGACGGTGCAATGACGGGCGAACCCGGTATCGCCTTCGTTACCCGTGGCCCCGGCGCCACCAACGCCAGTATCGGCGTGCATGTGGCAATGCAGGACAGCCAACCGATGATTCTGTTCATCGGCGATGTCGATCGCTCCATGCGCGATCGGGAGGGTTTTCAGGAAATTGACTTCCCTGCCTTCTTCGCGCCTATAGCCAAGTGGTCTGCACGCATAGACGATGCGGCTCGCATTCCGGAATTCATCGCGCGCGCATGGTCTACGGCGGTATCGGGTCGCCCCGGTCCCGTGGTTCTCGCCCTGCCCGAGGATATGCTGCACGAAGATGGAATCGTATCTCCGGTACGTCCCGCAGTGGTACGGCCCGCGCAGGCGCCCTGCCCCGATGTGATGGCCACCATGATGCAGATGATAGGTGATGCGGCCGCCCCGTTAGCCATCGTCGGCGGCGCTGGATGGAACGCGCGCACGCGCCACTATTTTACCGAATTCGCCGAACGCATCGGCCTTCCCGTTGCCACTGCTTTTAGGCGGCAGGATGCGATCTCACCTGCGTCCAAAGTCTATGCGGGCAATCTGGGCTACGGCCCCAATCCAAAGTTGAGCCAGCGAGTAAAGGATGCAGACCTGCTGCTAGTGGTAGGCGCGCGGCTTGGAGAAGCGACGACCGATGGCTACGCACTCATCACGCCCGATCATCCGGAGCAGCAACTGATCCACGTCCATCCTGATCCGGAAGAACTCAACAGCGTCTACCGCGCAGACTTGGCTATCTGCGCCGATACCGCGGAATTTGCCGAAAGTGCGGCCCTGTGGGACGATAGCGACGTGATCGATTTCGATTGCGGAGCGCAAGCGCGTGCCGAGTGGCTGGAATGGAACACACCTCGCGATCGGCCGCAGTTCGATTTTGATCTTGCACTGGCCATGGCGACCTGTCGCCGCCTGTTGCCCGCCGATGCGATCATCTGCAACGGCGCCGGTAATTTTGCAGGCTGGTGGCACCGTTACTGGCCCTATGCAGGCTTCCCATCGCAACTGGCGCCTACGGCCGGGGCGATGGGATATGGCGTGCCGGCGGGCGTGGCGGCTGCCTTGCGCTATCCGGACCGATGCGTCGTCGCAGCGGCGGGTGACGGCGATTTTCTGATGAACGGACAGGAACTGGCGACCGCCGCGCAGTACGGGTTGGACCTGCTGGTCATCGTGTTCGACAATTCCACATACGGAACCATTCGTATGCACCAGGAACGCGAATATCCGGGTCGTGAAGCGTCAACCCATCTTACCAACCCCGACTTCGCGATGATGGCGGCAAGTTTTGACGGATGGGGTGTAAGGGTAGAGAACAATGCCGAGTTTGACAGCGCACTGGAACAGGCGATGGGCCGCAAGGGTATCCGCCTGCTTCACTGCATTACCGATATCGAGCAGTTAAGCGCGAGCGGAGCAAGCGTCAGCAGCCTGCGCGAAAGCTGACCCAAACGAAAAGGGCCGCCCCATCATGGAGCGGCCCTTTCGTGTTTGTATTGCTCGCGCAATCAGACGTCGTTGCCAAGCTTGCCTTCGACTTCGCCCTTTAATTGCTGGGCTTCGCCCTTCTTTTCTTGCTTGCGGCCTTCGGCGCGGGTTTCGGGATTGCCCGACTCCTGCTTCACATTGCCGATAGCTTCGTTGGTGTTGCCCTTAACTTTTTCGGTAAATTCACCCATGAGGTTTCTCCGTTGTCTTTGCGGGCGGCGCATCATCGCGTGCCCTTTGACTATACAACGGGGAGGCAGCCGTTATCGTTCCGAATTAACGTTCTGACATAGCGATAATAATTTCCCACTCCTCTGGTCGTATCTCAGCCACTGACAGGCGAGAGAGTCGGATCAATTCGATCCCTTCAAGCGTTGGTTCGGCCTTGATCGCTTTTAAGGTGACGAAGTTTTCGAGAGGGCGGACCGGTTTTACTTTCATCGTGGGCCATTTCCCTTCCGGGTCGGTGGGATCAATCAACCCATCCTCGCTCACTTCGGCTATTCCGACGATCTCCAGCCCCTTGTTCGAATGATAGTAGAACAGGGGGTCGCCCACCTTCATCGCGCGAAGGTTGTTTGCAGCGCGATGGTTGCGCACGCCATCCCAGATGGTTTCGCCATCCTCTACCAGCTGGTCCCACGAATATTTGAACGGTTCGGACTTGATAAGCCAATGATTGGACAATCTTCTCTCCTTTGTCGCGAGGCGTGTCCTAGCGGGACAAAAGCCACGGAGCAATTAACCCGATATTGAATATGTCGCGCGATAAAGAAACCAGCGAAGAGAGGACTATCGCGGTTGAAAAAAGCGACAGACAGCGCGGCGACACCCGCCGAAAGGAAGGTCCGCAGTGCGGAGCGCGACATGATCGCGCTTGGCATAGCAATTGCTGCCGCCATCCTTTTCGTAGGCGCTGGTGGCGCGCTGATGCCGCAAATCGTCAAGGCATGGTTCTTTGGTGGTAACAAGCCAAACCTGCTGCTGGCCAACGCTCTTCTTCTCAATATCGCACTGCTTATCTTTGGATGGCGACGTTACAGGGATCTGCGCAAGGAGATTCAGGTGCGCAGGGATGCCGAGGAACGCGCTCGAAAGCTGGCCGAACGCGATGCGCTGACTGGCTGCCTCAATCGACGCAGCGGCCCTCCTGCCCTGGAGGCCCTGCGCACAGCCTTGGTCGATACTGACCGAAAAATAGCGGTGATGATGATCGACCTCGACAACTTCAAACAGATCAATGATCTGAATGGTCACCAGCTAGGCGACAGGGTTCTAACCACGATAGCGCGCCGGATAGAAGATACATTGCCGCACGACGGCGTGATGGCGCGCATCGGGGGCGACGAGTTCGTTTGCGGCGTACCCTTCGACCACAATGCACGCGATACGGTGGACAATCTGGTAGCAATGATTGTCCGCAACACGTCGGCGCCCATTGAATCGAACCAGATGTCTGTAGAGGCCACGGTATCCATCGGCATTGCAGAATCGGGTGCAAAATACGCCACCGGCGATGAAATGAATGCCGAGGCGCTGATCCATCGTGCCGATATCGCCATGTATCACGCGAAGAAGCGCGGGCGTAATCGTTACTACTGGTTCGAATCCCAGATGGAAGACGAGCTGCGCTTCCGCAACGAACTGGAATCCGGCATTCGGCGCGGCATACCGGCTGGCGAATTCGTTCCCTATTACGAACAGCAGATTGACCTTGCGACAGGCACTCTGACAGGTTTCGAAATGCTGGCCCGGTGGAAGAGCCCGCGATATGGGCTGGTCAGCCCGGAAATATTCATCCCCATTGCCGAGGAAATAGACCTTATTGGCGCGTTGTCTGAACGCCTGGTCGCGCAGGCGCTGGAAGATGCGAAAGGCTGGGATTCTGTTCTTACCCTTTCGATAAACATCTCCCCGGTCCAGCTGCGCGATCCGTGGTTCGCACAAAAGCTGCTGCACCTTTTGCTGGAAAGCGGTTTTCCGCCTTCCCGTCTGGAAATCGAGATCACTGAAGGTTGTCTGCACGAAAACATGGGCGCGGTGCGCTCCATCGTCACCAGCCTGAAGAACCAGGGTATCTCGATCAGTCTTGATGACTATGGCACGGGTTATTCCAGCCTCTCACAACTGCGCTCCTTGCCGATCGACCGACTGAAGATCGATCGCAGCTTCATCTCCGAACTGGCGAACCAGCGCGAAGGCCGCGCCCTGGTGGAGGCCATGGTTTCTCTCGGCAAGGGTCTGTCGCTGCCCGTCACCGCCGAAGGCGTCGAAAACAGCGAAGTGCTGAGCCAGTTGCAAGGCATGGGCGACCTGCAAGGACAAGGCTATCATTATGGCCGGCCGGAAGATGCCGCCGCCACACGAAAGCGCCTCGCCTCTCTCGATATGCTGAGCAAGGACAATCTCGCCTCGATAGTAGGGCAAACAAGTTCGGCGGACGATCAGCGCCAGGCAAGCTGACACGCGCTTCGCGCCCATTGCGATCCGGGCCACACGGCACTAGGTGGCGCTGATGCGCATCGCTTTCACCAAGATGCATGGCCTGGGCAATGATTTCGTCGTGCTCGACACGCGCGAAACCGCCATGCCTGCAATCGGCGCCGACACCGTGCGTGCGCTGGCCGATCGCACACGGGGGATCGGATGCGACCAGTTGATCGTACTGGAAAACGATCCGAACGCCACAGTTCGCATGCGAATTTACAATTCTGACGGCGGCGAAGTGGAAGCGTGCGGCAATGCCGCGCGGGCCATCGGCCTGCTGCTGAAGCAGAAGGCTACCATTGCCACCGCAGGCGGCCTGATTGCCACCGTACCCGATGCAGATGGTATTGCCGTCGACATGGGTGAACCGCGTTTCGAATGGGACGCCATCCCCCTTGCCTATCCCATGGATACTGCTGCCTTGCCGGTGGGCTGGGACATGCTGGAACAACCTGCCGCCGTGAATGTGGGCAATCCGCATGTCATCTTCTTCGTCGACAATACAGATGCCGTGCCGCTGGAAAACCTTGGCTCGCAGATAGAGACCGATCCGCTTTTCCCGGACCGGATCAATGTGAACGTGGCCCATGTTGCCGATCGAAAGACGTTGCACCTGCGCGTGTGGGAGCGCGGCGTAGGCCTTACGCGCGCTTGCGGTACAGGGGCCTGTGCCACAGCGATAGCTGCCATGCGGCGCGGGCTTACCGAGCGGCACGTTACCGTTCATCTGCCTGGTGGCGCGCTTTCCATCGCCTGGGGCGAGGACAATCGTATCACCATGACAGGCCCCGCGGCAGAAGCCTTTCGCGGCTCCTTCGACTGGGGCGACTACGCATGAGCGAGCCCGACGTCATGGCGCCAGAGGTTATATCCCTGGGCTGCCGCCTCAACATCGCCGAGAGCGAACGCATTCGTGACCTGATCGCTTATGAGGGTGATATCGTGGTAGTTAACAGCTGCGCGGTCACGATGGAAGCCGTGCGTCAGACCCGGCAGGCGATCCGCAAGGCGCGGCGTGCGCGTCCCGATGCCCGGCTGCTTGTCACCGGGTGCGCCGCCGATATCGAGCGCGAGCAGCTATCTGTAATGCCCGAAGTCGACGGACTGATTCCAAACACGCAAAAGCTGGACGCGCGTGCCTGGAACGTGCCCGAAGCAGCCCGCCCTGCACCGCCAAGCCATACGCGCGCCTTTATCGCGGTACAGAACGGGTGCGACCACGCCTGCACGTTCTGCGTCATCCCACAAGGGCGCGGGTCGAGCCGCTCGCTAAGCGTGCCCCAGGTGCTGCGCGAAGTCGAACGGCACATGGAAAAGGGCGCGTCCGAAGCCGTGCTGACAGGCGTGGACGTTACAAGTTGGGGGCATGACCTTCCCAAACAGCCGCCGCTTGGCGAACTGGTGCTGGCGATCCTCGATACCTTTCCGCAACTGCAGCGACTTCGCATGTCCTCGCTGGATGGCGTGGAGATCGATTCGCTGTTGTTCGACCTATTCGCCAGCGAAGCGCGCGTAATGCCACACCTGCACCTCTCCCTTCAGCATGGCGCGGATCTTATTCTGAAACGTATGAAACGACGGCATCTGCGACGCGATGCTGTGGATCTGGTGCAGCGTCTGCAAGCGCGGCGTCCCGATCTCACCGTCGGGGCAGACTTGATTGCAGGCTTCCCGACGGAAAGCGCGGCGCACCATGCGGAAAATTGCTCCATCATAACGGACCTGCCCGTGGTTCACGGTCATATCTTTCCCTATTCGCCCCGGCCCAACACGCCCGCTGCGCGCATGCCGCAATTGGACAAACCGCTGATAAAGCAGCGCGCCGCCGAATTGCGCCATGCGGTTGCGAAGGTGCGCGATGCGTGGCTGGACAGCCTTGTGGGACAAACCCAGCACGTGCTTACCGAAAGCGATGGAACGGGCTATGCCGAAAACTTCGCGCGGGTGGCCGTGCCCGAAGGCACACTGCGCGGCACGATCATTCCCGTCACGCCGAAATCGCATGAGGAAGGCCTGCTAAAGTGAGCGAATCAAGCTGGTCCGAAAAACTCTTCGGGGGTTTCCGCAAGACATCGGATCGCCTCTCCGAAAACCTTACAGGCGTCGTGGGCACGGCGAAGCTGGACGATGCCACGCTGGATGATCTCGAAGACGCGCTGATCATGACGGACCTTGGCCCCAGCGCCGCCGCCCGCATCCGCGCCAAATTGGCGGAAAAGCGCTTTGGTCTTTCCATCACCGAGCGAGAATTGAAAGAAGCGGTGGCCGAAGAGATTACCGCCATCCTGCGTCCGGTCGCCGTGCCTTTGGAAGTCACCGCCTTCCCACGCCCCCAGGTGATCCTGGTGATCGGCGTAAACGGCAGCGGCAAGACAACTACCATCGCCAAGCTGGGCCATTGGTTGCAAGAGGACGATTACGAGGTGATGCTGGCCGCAGGCGACACCTTCCGCGCCGCCGCCATCGGCCAGCTGAAAGTGTGGGCAGATCGCATCGGCGCGCCCATCGTTACCGGGCCCGAAGGCGGCGACCCCGCCAGCATCGTGTTCGACGCGGTAAAAAAGGCGACCGATATCGGAACGGACGCACTGATCGTCGACACTGCGGGTCGGCTTCAGAACAAGCGCGAACTGATGGATGAGCTTGCCAAGATCCGCAAGGTTCTGGGCCGCCTCAATCCAGAAGCACCGCATGACGTGATCTTGGTGCTGGATGCCACCAACGGGCAGAATGCGCTGGGCCAGATAGAGATTTTCAAGGAAGTCGCAGGCGTGACCGGCCTCATCATGACAAAGCTGGACGGCACGGCGCGCGGCGGTGTTCTGGTGGCGGCGGCAGAACAGTACGGCCTGCCCATTCACGCTATCGGCGTGGGCGAAACGCTGGACGACCTGCGCCCCTTCGATCCCGACCTTGTGGCGCGCGTGATTGCAGGAGTGGCCTGATGACGACCGAAGCGCACAAGCAGGCAACAACGACCGCAAAACCGAAGTCCGGCTGGCTCAACGTTGCCGTCGATTACGGGCCGCTGCTGGTGTTTTTCCTCGTGTACAAGTTCTACTCTCCCGAAAGCACGGGAGACGACACATCGGGCGAGATCTTCGCCGTGATCCGGGGCACCGGGGCCTTCATCATTGCAGCCATAATTGCGCTGGCCGTCAGCAAGTGGAGGCTGGGCAAGGTCAGCCCGATGCTGTGGCTGTCCACCGCCATGATCGTGGGTTTCGGCGCGCTGACGATCTATTTTCAGGACGAACGCTTTATCCAGTGGAAGCCGACAAGCATCTACGTGCTGTTCGCCCTCGTGCTGCTGGTGGGATATGCCAGGGGCAAATCGCTGCTGAAGGTTCTGCTGGAAGCCGCGTTCGAAGGATTGAACGACGAAGGCTGGCTGAAGTTGTCGCGCAATTGGGGCGTGTTCTTCATCCTGCTTGCAATCGTGAACACCGCGCTGATGTTCACGGTCAGCTTCGAGACGTGGCTGGCGGCCAAGTTGTGGCTGTTCCTGCCCCTCACTTTCCTGTTCACCTTTACCCAGGTGCCCATGCTGATGCGCCACGGATTGAGCGTGGAGGACAGGGACGAGGTCGTGAAAGACCCGCCGCGCACCGAATAAGACCGCTGGTCGGCGATTTACGATCGAACCAATTGCTCGACGAATACGCCTACTCAACTTTTGCGGTCCGGTGACACCATCCATCCATTGATTGAGGGAGGTTGCGGCAGGCTGGGCTAAGCGCAACCAAGGAAGGCAGGTTCCTAGATCTCGACCTGGCTGCCCAGTTCCACCACGCGGTTCGTCGGCAGACGAAAGAACTCCATCGGCGTCGCTGCGTTCCGCATCATCCAGGCGAACAGCTTTTCGCGCCATACCATCATGCCGGGATTTTCCGCCGAAAGCAGCGTCTGCCGGCTAAGGAAGAAGCTGGTCTTCATCATGTCGAACGGACCGCCGCACATCTCGCGTCGACTAAGCGCGGCGGGCACATCGGTTTCCTGCATGAAGCCGTAGTTGAGGATAACGCGGAAAAACCCGTCGCCCAGTTCCTCGATACTGCATCGGTCCACCTCGCCCACGTAGGGCACGTCGGAGATGTTCACCGTCAGCACGATTACCCGTTCGTGCAGCACCTTGTTATGCTTGATATTGTGCAACAGCGCAGAAGGTGTGCCCTTGCTGCCGGAGTTCATGAAGATCGCTGTGCCGGACACGCGTGCCGTGCTGCCGCGCGCCGATTTCGCGAAGATATCCAGCGGCAGCCCAGCCTCCGTCATGCGTTGGCGCATCAGCTGGCGCCCCTTGGCCCATGTCGTCAGTAAGGTGAAGGCGATGGCACCCACCAACAACGGGAACCAGCCGCCTTCGGGCACCTTCGTCAGGTTTGCAGCGAAATAGGCACCATCCACGATCAGGAACAGCATTACCACAGGTATCGCGATCCATTTCTTCCATTTCCACACCCCGATGAACAAGACGCCCATCAGCAACGTGTCGATCGTTACCGCCCCCGTCACTGCGATGCCGTATGCGCTGGCGAGGTTGGATGAATTCTGGAACGTCAGCACCAGCAGGATAACCGCGACCATCAGCGCCCAGTTGATGACTGGAATGTAGATCTGGCCGGAATGCTCGTCGCTCGTATGGCAGATGGACAGACGCGGAATGAAACCCAGCTGGATCGCCTGATGGGTGATGGAAAACGCGCCCGATATAACCGCCTGGCTGGCAATGAATGTGGCGCACGTGGCCAGGATCACCAGCGGCAGTCGATAGGCTTCGGGCGCGAGGAAGAAGAACGGGTTGAGGATTGCCTCCTCCGCCGCTGCGTCGGGCAGACCAATAATCATCGCGCCCTGGCCGAAATAGTTGAGCAGCAGGCACGGCATGACGAAACCGAACCACGACAGCTTCATGGGTCCGCGCCCGAAGTGCCCCATGTCCGAATACAGCGCTTCTGCACCGGTCACGGCCAAAACGACCGAACCGAGTGCGAGGAAGGCGAACCACTTGTCGGTGATGAAGAACTGCACCGCGTACCATGGGTTCAGTGCCCATAGAACTTCCGGCGAACCGAAAATCTGCACTATGCCCAGAATGGCGATGGTGGTGAAATAGAGGATCATTACCGGAGCAAACAGAGCCCCTACCTTCTCCGTCCCGCGCTTCTGCAGGACGAAGAGGCCCACCAGCAGCACCAGCGCAATGGGAATGACGAAGCGATCCAGCCGTTGATCCACCACCGTCAGCCCCTCTACCGAGGAGAGTACGGAAATGGCGGGCGTAATCATGGAATCGCCGTAGAACAGCGCAGTAGCGAACACGCCCAATAGCACGATCAGCCAACTGTAACTGGTCTTGCCTGCCCTTCGCGAAAGCAGTGCCACCAAAGCCAGGCTACCGCCCTGCCCGTTGTTGTCGGCTCGCATCAGGATGGTGACGTACTGGATCGCCACCACCAGCGTCATCGACCAGAATATGAGGCTGACAACGCCCAGCACGTGCAGATCGTCGATTGGCAGGCTGTGCGCGCCACGAAACGTTTCGCGAAATGCGTAGAGCGGGGACGTGCCGATATCGCCGAAGACGATGCCTATGGCACCGGCGGCGAGCTTCAGCTTGGCAGAGTCCCGGTCTTGTCCGGTTGCGCTCATCTGGATTTTCAGCCCATCAGATCCGTAGCGAACGGCGAAGCGGGCGCGTTAGCAGCAGTGGGGGCAAGCCGCAACATGATGCGGCGCAACATCATCGTGCGTCTTCCGGTGGCACAGTACCTTGCGAAGGAGCCTGTGTTTGCGGAATGATTGGCTGCTGCCCGGCTCGCATTGCGGCCAGCATGTCATCGAGCCGCGCGAGGCGGTTCTCGAGGCCAGCCCGGCCCTCTGCACTGTTCGGTGCATTTTCCAGGGTGTCGCTCCACACCTGGCGCGCTTCTATCAGGCGTCCCTGCCGCACCAGCGAAACGCCGAGGAAATATCCGGGTGCAAGGTTATCGGGTTTCAGGTTGGATGCGCATTGAAAGGCATAGAGCGACGCCTGCGTCAGGGAACCGCCTGCATGTTCGGTTAGCACGATCCCCTGCGCCAGCCATGCCTCGAAATCCTGCGGATTCTCTCGCGTGACACCGGCCAGCATCTGGGCAGCTTCGGCATAACGCCCGCGGCGTGCCCAGGCGTCGGAGGTTATCAGCATGTTGCTACCCGACCTGTCTGCCTGCGCCACGAACTCCTGCCGCGCCGCGACAACGTCAAAGGCCTGCCTGCCCGCCAGATCGGTGGCGGATGTAGGAGAAGAAGGTAGGTCCGGACTGGCTTGCAAGGCATAGCCCGCAAGACCGAAGCCCAGTGCGGCAGCAAGGCTGGTCCAAAGCCCGCGCGATATGCCGAAGCCAAAGACGGCGATGGCAAAGGCGATCAGCGCCAGGGCGATGACGATAACCCAGGTCATGCGGCTTCTTCCGCCGCGCGCTTGCCCAGACGGCGGAGCAGTATCGTACCTGCAAGCAGCAGCAGCACGATGGGCAGCACGAACAGCGGCCAGGTCGTTGCGCTGACCTGCGGTTCGTAGCTGACGTAATCTCCATAGCGAGAGATCAGCCATTGGCGCACTTCGTCCGGGCTTTCGCCCGCGTCGATGCGGGTGCGGACCTGGTGGCGCATGTCTCCTGCCATCGGTGCATCACTGTCGGCAATGGACTGGCTCTGGCATTTGAGGCAGCGTAGCGTGTGCATCAGATCACGCGCCTGCGCCTCCAGTGCGGGGTCTTCCAGTTGGGTATAGGCATAGGGTGCCGGCGGCATGCGATCCTGCGCGGCGGCAGGTTGCACCAATGCCAGCGCCGCCAGCAGGGGGAGCAAACACCGCATCATGCCCCGGCCTTCCGCAATTCTTCCAGCAGCATAGGCACATCGTCTTCGCGAATGTCGCCAATGTGCTGGTAGGTAATCACCCCATTGCCATCTATCACGAAAGTCTCCGGCACGCCGGAAGAGCCGATAGCGAGTTGCAGTTCGGAAATATCGTCCTTTCCGATACGCGTGAAGGGATTGCCGTAGATGGATAGGAAGCGCTCGACATCTTCGGGCCGGTCGCGAATGGCCACGGCGACGATATTTGCCCCGGCGCGTTCCAGCGCTTCAAGTTGCGGCGCTTCTGCCGCGCACGGTATGCACCAGCTTGCAAATATGTTCAGCAATCTGGGCTCGCCGTCTGACAGGTCTGCACGGCTGAGCCCCGGTCTGCTCTCCACAACCGGCGGAAGGTCGAATTCCGGCATCGGTTCGCCAACCATCGCGGACTCGACGAAATCGTCCTTCGGCTGCGAAAGTTGATAGGCGAACAGGCCGAACAGTGCAGCGGCAATGCCAACGATGATCCAGAGGCCGTACCGAAGGCGTTTCATGATGCAACCAACTCCGCATTCTCGATCCGGCGCTCTTCGTGGCGTACCTCGGCAGAGCGACGACGCACATCGCCGATCACGCGGCCCAGCAGTGCCAGCATACCGCCAAATGCGATCAGCAGCCCGCCATACCAGATGTAGGTGACAAACGGTTTCCACCACAGACGCAGCTGCCAGCGGCCATCTTCTGCCATATTACCCAGCGCAACGTACAACTGCCCGTTCCATCGGGTAAGCAGGGCGACTTCGCTTGTCTCGCCTTGCGGTGCCCAGAAACTGCGCGCTTGCGGATGCGCCTCACGCAGTGGGCCGCCATCGTAACTTACCAGAAGATCGCCCTGCATCGCGGTCCAGTTCGGACCAGCTACCGGGCTAACGGACACCATCGTCGCCTCCCATGGACCGACTTCGATCACGTCGCCGGGCGACGCTGCCACCAACCGTTCTTGCTGAAAAGCGGTATCGGCAGCCACTCCGAACAAAGCCACCGCCACGCCGAAATGCGCCACGCACATGCCCCATACAGGCAGCGGCGTGCGCAGCAGTTTACGGCCGCGCAATGGTATGAAGCTGGCGATTGCCACGCCCCCGGCCATCGCCAGTCCCAGCAGAGGCAGCAGACCGATGTCACTCAAGGCCAGCACCAGCGCCAGAGTGGCCACGGTAGCAAAGGCGATGATGATGACGGGCAACCTGATCCGCTCGAACGAGTCTTTTCGCCAGCGCAGCATCGGGCCAACGGCCAGTATCGCCAGCATCGGCAGGAAAAAGATTGCGCTGACCGGGTTGAAATAGGGCGGACCCACCGAAACGCGCACGTCGAAGGCCTCTGTCAGCAATGGATAGAGCGTGCCCAGCAACACGATCCCAAGAATGGCGGACAGCGCTACGTTGTTCACCACCAGGGCGCCTTCCCGGCTGAGCAGAGAAAACCGCTCCCCCTCGGCGATCGTATTGGCGCGCAGGGCGAACAGCACCAGCGCACCGCCTATGTACAGCGCCAGCAGCACCAGGATAAAGCTGCCGCGCTCCGGATCGACGGCAAAAGCGTGAACTGAGGTAAGAATACCTGAACGCACCAGGAAAGTACCCAGCATGCTCATCGAAAAGGCGATGACGCCCAGCATGATCGTCCAGGTGCGCAAGGCATCGCGGGCTGCCAGCACGCTGGCCGAGTGCAGCAGCGCGGTGGCCGCCAGCCACGGTATCAGACTGGCGTTTTCCACCGGGTCCCAGAACCACCAGCCGCCCCAGCCCAGCTCGTAATAGGCCCAGTAGGAACCGGCAGCGATGCCGATGGTGAGGAATATCCACGAGGCCAGCACCCAGGGGCGCATGACGCGGGCGAATTCCGGCGTCACATTGCGCGTCAGCAGCGCGCCCACGGCAAAGCTGAAGGCGACCGACAGGCCGACATAGCCGATATACAGCGTCGGCGGATGGAAGGAGACGCCCATGTCCTGAAGCAGAGGGTTCAATCCATTGCCATCGACGGGAACGGGAGAAAGCCGTTCGAACGGGTTGGATGACAGCAGGATAAACAGGTAGAAACCCACCGCCACGCAAGCCTGCGCGCCCAGCGTCGCCATCATCATTCGCCGGGGTAGGCGATGTTCGATCAACGCGATCAGGCCGCCCGCCAGCGCCATCACGGTGATCCACAGCAGCATCGACCCTTCGTGATTGGCCCAGGCGCCCGACAGCTTGAATGCCATCGGCTTCATCGAGTGCGAATGGGTGGCCACCAGCTTCACGGAAAGGTCGGTGACGGCAAAGGCATAAACCAGCGCGCCGAATGATACCGCGCAAAGCCCCGCTTGAAGAACCGCCGCCGGACGGACCAGCGCAGCCAGCGCGCTATCTTCGTTGCGCACGCCGAGGAAGCCGCCCAGCAATTGCAGAACGGCCAGCGCGGCAGCCAGCCACAGGGCAGCAAGACCGATTTCTGCGATCATTCGCTGGTGCCTGCCACACTTTCCTGCAGTTCTTCGCGAAGCTCGGCCGTGTTCATGCCTTCAAGTTCGCGCGGCATGTAATTCTCGTCATGCTTGGCAAGGAGATTGTTGGCAACGAATGTGCCGTCGGCGCGCATGCTGCCTTCGGCCACAACGCCCGATCCTTCAACGAACAAGGCGGGCACGATACCTGCGTAGATGACCGGGACGCGTGCCTTTCCGTCTTGCACCACGAATTCCACCGTCACCCCATCGGCAGCGGTGTCGATGGACCCGTTTTCCACCATGCCGCCAAGACGAATGGCCTGGCCCGGCACGGGCGGGCTGGCGGCAATATCAGCCGGCACGTAAAAATAACTCGCCTGGTTACGCAGCGCATAGGCCGCCAGCAGCCCTGCGCCTACCAGTGCGACAAGAGCGACGACCACCAGCACCAGCCTCTGGTGCTTGGGCTTCAGCCCGCCGGTTCTATCCGCATTCATTTCCTGCGTGTCTCCTCGCGCCGCTTCTCAGCGCGGCGCATCGTCAGCCAGCTGGAGATTACCAGCGCCAAAGTGCCGACAAGTGTTACCCCCAAGGCTGCATAAACGAACAACCACTGGTCCAGCGATTCTCTCACCGTGCCATTTCCTCTGCCTGCAAGGCCTTGCGACGCAGGCGCGCCTCCGCCTGGGTGTCGGCGAGAATTGCCCGCATGCGTGCAAGCATCACTCCGCCGAACAACAGGGAAAAGCCAAACGTTGCTATCAGGAGCGGCCACAGAAAAACCGGATCAATGGAACTTTCGCCCATGGTTATGCTGGGCGGTTGATGAAGACTATTCCACCACACCACTGAACGGTTGATGATGGGGATGTTGATTGCACCCACCAGGCCGAAGATAGCGGCGATCCGACTGGACTGGCCTTCCCGCGCCAGGGAGGACGAAAGCGCGATATAGCCGAAGTAAAGGAACAACAGCACCAGCATCGAGGTGAGCCGCCCGTCCCACACCCACCATGTTCCCCATGTAGGTCGTCCCCAGATGGAGCCGGTAACCAGGCAAAGCGCGGTAAAGGTCGCGCCCGGCACGGCTGCGGCACGCGCAGCGATGGCGGCCAGCGGATGACGCCACACAAGCTCCATCAGGCTGGCGATGGCGATGGCGGACCACCCCCCCATGCCCAGCCACGCGGCGGGAACATGGACAAACAGGATACGCACGGTATCGCCCATCAATCGATCGGGCGGAACCTGCGTCAGGCCCCAGAACACCGCGCCAAACGACAGGACAAGTCCACTCCCCAGAAGCGGCACGGTAAGCCATCTGGCGATCTTCAGGAAACGGGCAGGATTGGCAAAACCATGCATATTATGGACAAAGTCATCCTCTCGCCCGGCCTTTTACAGTCGCCGCGCGCGTGAACAAGGAAAACCGGGCTTGTATCGCAGCCGAATTCAGGCGCGACCGATCAACCTTTGGGCCATCGCATCGGCGACCTCGTTGGAAGGCCGACCCGTGCTGTCGCTTTCGCTCCAGATCTCGGTAAGGCGCGCGGGAATCTGCGCGATGCGCTTGCGAACTTCGTTGATATCACACGGCGTACCTTCGCGGCGGCATAGGTATTCGTAGCTGACGTTGATGATGCCGCCCGCATTGATAACGTAGTCGGGCGCATACAGGATGCCCCGCTCATGCAACTGCTGTCCGTGTACCGGACGCGCCAACTGGTTGTTCGCGCCACCGGCAACAACAGCGCAATCGAGACGGGCAATGCCTTCGTCATCGAGAATGGCACCCAGCGCGTTTGGGCTGAACACATCGCATTCAACGCCCATCACCTGGTCTGCGGAAACTGCCTTGCCGCACAGTTCTTGCGCCATGGCGTCGGCCCGCTTGTCGTCGATATCGGAAAGGGTCAGGCGTGCGCCATCCTTGGCGAGCAAGCGCGCCACACCGCCGCCCACAGAGCCACAGCCTTGCACCGCCACACGCACGCCCTGCATCGAATCCTTGCCCAGTTTATGCGCCACCGCCGCCTTGATACCGTGATAGATACCCATGGCGGTGAACGGGCCGGGGTCGCCGCCCGCATCGCCCTCTTCGGCGGGAAGTCCGCAGACATGCTCCGTGCGTGTGCGAATGGCGACCATGTCGGCCTCCGTCGCGCCAACGTCTTCTGCAGTGACATAGCGCCCATCCAGCGCCTCCACCGCGTCACCGAAGGCGCGCAGCATGGCTTCTGTCTTCTTGCCGGACTTGTCGAGCAACACCACAGCCTTGCCGCCACCGACAGGCAAACCGGCCATAGCATTCTTGTAGCTCATCCCGCGCGACAGACGCAGCGCATCGCGCATCGCATTGGCGGGATCTGCATAGTGCCAGAAACGGGTACCACCCGCTGCGGGGCCGAGGTGGGTGGAATGCAGCGCGATAATGGCGGTTAGACCGGAGGCGCGATCATGCACGACCTCTACTCGCTCGTGATCGTCCCAGTCGGGTTCGTTCCAGAATGCCGGCATTGCCCTAGCCCTCTCTTGATCCAAAACTAGCAGGAATGCTGGAGATAATGGGGCGACCGACGGGATTTGAACCCGCGACCTCCGGTACCACAAGCGAGTGGTCCTCCATTGCTCCAACCGTATCCAACCGGTTTACGCCGGTAAGACCTGCCGTTTATCCGTCTTGACCAGTCCTGATCGGCCCATTTCAGGTTCACTTGAACCTTGGAGCGCCGGTACTGGCCTTCGTCTTGGAGCGCGCCCTAGGTCCCTCATTTTGCAGGCGCAAGCGCAAATCAGGTTCCCGTAATAATATGTCGCGAGGACAGAACCGGGAGACTGAAACCTCCTGCGTGGAGCGTCGCTCTAACACGAATGACAAGGCCCCTAAAATGTCATCGTGCGATCAATCAGTATCATGACTGTAGGCTACAAGACGGGCAGCTTCTTTAAGGCCCCTAGAGCGTTCAATCAGATCAGGCACTAGGGCGTTCATCCCTTCAACCAACGGGGTAGTCAGTGGCAAGGGGTGCTTCCCGCGCATCACCATAGGCACTAACTCGCAGACACGACCGTCACCATCAATTTGCGGTTCGTGCCAGAAGGGATTGTGGGCCATCGCATTACGCCTGTCTCTTATACACATCTCCGAGCCCACGAGACTAGGCATG
>OJBY01000412.1_pt1 | contig 23641 bp, 28 predicted proteins | sample 1591731 | NCBI WGS metagenome assembly OJBY01 (sample SAMN05416837, study PRJEB24817) | seawater metagenome | isolation source: Sea water | place: Canada:Atlantic | collected 2013-07
AGAGCTCTTTACAGGCAGTGAGGTGTATCGGTGAAGAACCGCTTGAAGGATCATCGCGTGGCGCGAGGCTGGAGTCAGGGCGAACTTGCCCGGCGGCTTGGCGTTTCGCGGCAGACCATCAACGCGGTGGAGACTGACAAATACGATCCCTCGCTGCCGCTGGCACTGCGCATGGCAAAGCTATTTGCCGTGAGCGTGCCGGATCTTTTCATCGACGATTGGGAACCCGAGCAATGACGCAGGCATCAAACGGACGGGCGCAGGGCAGCCGCCGATTCAAGAAAACATTGATCGCACTGGCAATTGGCGGTGTGTCCGGCTTTCTTGGCGCAACGCTTGCCCTTCGGTTTCTCGACGCGGATTCCATGCCGGATGTCGGCGCGTCGGTCGAGATCGCTGTGCTGGTCGCCATGCTTTACGTGTTGACGGGTGTTGCAGTGGGTGTGGGGGTGCTTAGCCCGAAGATGGGCGCAAAGTTCCTCAACGTCGAAGATGCGGAGGAACTTCAGGAACAAAGGTCCATGCTCGCCTACTCGACTTTCGGGATGATCGGCGCTGGTGCGGCACTGGGTACAGTTGCGCTTGGCGGAGAGGCTGGCGTCGTCGATCCTGTCTGGGCCCTGGTCATCTTTGCCGTGCTTACTGTACTCGCCGTGTGGCTGTCGCTGAAATCCCTGAAGATACAGGACGAGTTGATGCGCGCGGTTGGACGAGAGACCGGTGCGCTGTCCTTCTACCTGACGGTTGGCATCGGCGGGACATGGGCCTTGCTGGCGCACCTTGGGTTTACCGCCGCGCCGCAGCCGCTCGACTGGCTCACCATGTTCTGGTCGCTGATGCTGGTCGCCTGCTTTATCATAATCGGCAAGCGCGGGATGATGGCGTTGCGCTGATTGTCCGTACTCTCGCAAGAAAGGGCCGCCCGGTTTCCCGAGCGGCCCTTTTTCGTGGCGTGATGCCGGTGTGTCTTACGACGAATAGTACATGTCGAATTCAACCGGGCTGGGCGTGGTTTCGAAGCGCAGAACGTCTTCCCACTTCAGATCCATGTAAGCCTCGAGCTGGTCCTTGGTGAAGACATCGCCCTTCAGCAGGAAGTCCATGTCATTGCGCAGGGACAACAGGGCTTCGCGCAAGGAACCGCAAACGGTCGGCACGTCAGCCAGTTCGGCAGGCGGCAGGTCGTAAAGGTTCTTGTCCATGGCATCACCAGGATGGATCTTGTTCTCGATCCCGTCGAGGCCGGCCATCAGCAGGGCAGCGAACGACAGGTAGGGGTTTGCCAGCGGATCGGGGAAGCGGAATTCCACACGCTTCGCCTTCTCGCCCGAGCCATAGGGAATGCGGCACGATGCCGAGCGGTTGCGCGCCGAATAGGCAAGCAGCACCGGTGCCTCGAAACCCGGAACCAGACGCTTGTAGCTGTTGGTGGTGGGATTGGTGAAGGCATTCAGCGCCTTGGCGTGCTTGATCACGCCGCCGATGTAGTAGAGACAGTTTTCGGACAATCCGGCGTATTCGTTGCCTGCGAAAGTCGGCTTGCCATCCTTCCAGATCGACATGTGCGTGTGCATGCCGGAACCGTTATCGTCCTTGATCGGCTTGGGCATGAAGGTGGCCGTTTTGCCGTATGCGTGGGCGACCTGCTGCACGACATACTTGTACACTTGCACGCGGTCGGCGGTTTCCACCAGCGAGCCGAAGGTAATACCGAGCTCGTGCTGAGCAGCCGCCACTTCGTGATGGTGTTTATCCATGGGTAGGCCCATTTCCATCATGGTGGAGACCATTTCGGCACGGATATCCACGGCGGAATCGACTGGTGCGACGGGGAAATAGCCGCCCTTGGCACGCGGGCGATGGCCCATGTTGCCCATTTCCATCTCCACGCCCGAGTTGGTGGGCAATTCCACGTCGTCGATCTGGAAGCCGGAGCTGGCGTAGCCATCCTCGAAGCGGACATCGTCGAACATGAAGAATTCAGGCTCCGGGCCGACGAATATGGTGTCGCCGATGCCGGTGGTTTTCAGATAGGCCTCGGCGCGCTTCGCGGTGGACCGCGGATCGCGCGCGTAGAGTTCGCCGTTGGAAGGCTCCACGATATCGCAGTTGATGATCATCATCGGCGTGGCGCTGAACGGATCGATATAGACCGAATCCAGATCGGGCTTCAGGATCATGTCCGATTCGTTGATGGTCTTCCACCCCTCGATAGAGGAGCCGTCGAACATCATGCCTTCTTCCAGCATGTCTTCATCAACGACGCTGGCGCACATCGAGAGGTGCTGCCACTTGCCCTTGGGGTCGGTGAAGCGGACGTCGACCCATTCGATCTCCTCGTCCTTGATGCGCTTCACGATATCCTTTGCGTCGGCCATTGTAATCCTTCCTTGAATTGAACGTATGATTTTTCCGGCGAATTCGCCTGGTTGTTCGAGAGCGCCCTAGAGTGCGGCGTCATCCTGTTCTCCGGTACGGATGCGGATGGCGGTGCCGATATCGGAAACGAAGATCTTGCCGTCGCCGATGCGGCCCGTCTTGGCGGCATTGGCGATGGCTTCGGTCACCTGTTCGGCGAGCGAGTCGGGTACGATGATCTCAAGCTTCACCTTGGGCAGGAAATCGACGACATACTCGGCGCCGCGATACAGCTCGGTATGGCCCTTCTGGCGCCCGAAGCCCTTGGCCTCCGTCACGGTGATGCCGGATACGCCGACTTCGTGCAGCGCGTCCTTCACCTCGTCCAGCTTGAAGGGTTTGATGATCGCTTCGATTTTCTTCACTGATGTCCCTGTCTCTACCCGGTTGCAGCCGGGCCTTTCTCCCTTGGGCGATTCCCGCAAAAACCTGTTTCAAGAATCATGCCAGACCGTACGGTTCGGGGGTAGACAATCAAAGGCCATAGCGAAAGGGCGGATTAGCAACAAACTGGCCAATCCCGCAGGGGCGCGAGTAATCAAATTACCGCATGCAAGGGGCATGATGTGACGCTTTTGCAGGCAGTAATGCCCAAAAAGCGGGCATTATATACATGACAAAGCAACGACTCGATGATACAGCGGTCTGCGACAGGCCGACGCAGATTACTGATGCTATGATTGGCGCAGCGTCCGATGTGTTGCTGGGTTACGCTGGCCCTAGCCTTGAGGACTGCGCTTACGACATTGCTTTGGTAGTGGAGGAGATGCTGGAAGCTTCCGTGTCCGCTTCCACTCTTCATAATTCAAAGCCCTGATCTCGATTGCATATCTCACTTCGACCATATCTTTTGAGAGTTCAAATAAGTCACGTACGCTTCGTTGGACATTCACAGGGGCTGATAGCGTTTTTGGTTCGCGCGGGCGGGTTTTTCTTAATGTCGATCGAAAGTCGGTCTGCGCAGCAGGATTATCCCAATGGTCGTGAATGATTCGATTGCGTGGCTTCATGATATGGGTTTTGGTGAAGTTGAAGAGCAGTTCAAGGTCGTTGAAAAATTCGTCATTTGGTTTGTCTAGGATCACAAGTTTCGAAATGAGATCTAGCCTGTTCCCTATGTGCATGCCTGTGGCGTCTACAATCGACCTTCTCTCGTCTTCGGAGCAGCCAAGCGCCATCTCGACGAAATTGTTGATGATCATTTCAAGCGTAGCGAATTGCATGCAAACATAACCCACGGCGGTGGCTTGGCGCTCGAATCCAGGCCACCAAACGTCTTTAGGTAAAGTTTTAGGGTAAGACGACATGACAGACACCGATCAAGACAAAGAGGATGAGGTTCTCAAGCGGCTTTTGAAAACACCGCCAACGAAGAATGAGCCTAAGAAAAAAGAGGCGGAGCCGAAGCCCCGCCACTCCAAAGGTTAGGCTGCGCGCCTGATGCCCGTGATGTGGGTGCCGCGCAGTCCAGTGTTGATTTCGGAAACGCGACCTGGGTGGATGCCCAAGTCTGCCGCAATGTCCATCCCAAGGTCGCCTGCTTGCAGGCGGCCCCAGATATAACGGTAAGTTTCGTCAGTCATCGGCGCTCGTTCGCGCCCGTTACGATAAGCCATGTATCGTTCCTTTCTTGGCTCCGTCTGGAAGCTTGACTGGAACAAACAATGAGTCCATCAGACCCGTGTCAGGTCGTTCCAGCCCCGCGCTTCCAGAACAAGTTTCGCGCGAGGCTATCCTGATCTGAAGGTCCGCTGCTGTAACAGCGGGCCTTCGTCATTTCAGGAAAGTCATATTTCAGGAATCCACGCGGAGCCGCGATTCGCAAGGGCTGAAGGGCTTTATCCCCCGTTCCAGCGTTTGCGTTTCGTTCCGATGCGCTTGGAAGGCTTCAGCTTCTTAGGCTGCGCCTTCAGCAGTCCGCCGATAGGTGAGGCGTTTGCCGATTGCACCAAGCAGGTTGGCATCTGAACGGGTGAAGTCGTCCAGTTTGCGAGTGTTGTAGCGGAAGTCGAACTCGCTGGTGTAGCGGTGCAGGTGGGCTTCGCTGACATGGTGATACACGCCAATGATGCCGCGCTTCAGGATGGAGAAAAAGCCTTCGACGGTGTTGGTGTGAATCGAGCCGCGCACATATTCGCGCTTGGCATGGTTGGTCACACTATGCTTGCCGAACTCTTTGCCTACCGCTTTGTAGCCTTTGTGTTCGTGTCATGAGATAGGAATAACGGTCAACATTGGTGACAAGCGCGGTGCGCAGGGATTCGCCAGTTACACGGGCAACGTGGAACGAACGGACCTTACCGCCGCGCTCGACTAGGGAGACAACAGGCTGCTTGCCATCAAAGGTGCTGCGGCGCTTTTCAGCAAAGCGGCGTTGCTGCTTGGCATTACGGTTCTTGGTCTTGCCGCCAACATAGGTTTCATCGGCTTCAACGAACTTGCCGAAGCCGCCAATGGGAGTGTCGTCAACGTCCTTCATGGCTTCACGGATGCGATGCATCATGAACCATGCAGTCTTGTAGCTGACACCGATGTTGCGGGCGATCTGGTGGGCACTGGTGCCCTTCTTGGAAGAACACAAAACGTGGTTCACGTAGAGCCACTTGTTAAGCGGCACCTTGGAGGATTCGAATACGGTGCCAACCGTCACAGTGTATTGCTTGCGACAGGCATTGCACTGGACAACGCCATGACGAAGCTTGCCTTCGGGGTGAGCCTTGGTCTTGCGGCCACGCTGCGCAGGTAGGCGCTTCTGGCCTTCTCCGCTCTCACAGTGAGGGCACACCGGGCCGTTCGGCCAGTGAAGCTCCTCAAGGTACTCACGGGCTGCGTTTTCGTCGGTGAAGCGAGGCTCGAAAATGTTCATGCACACACCCTAGCTGAAAGGGGTGCTTTGTCAAGTATACAATCGCCCAAAAAGCGGGCAGGTATTACAGGTAGAGCCCGGCCATGGGATCGCATCCTGCCATCAGGTTAAGTGATTGCACGGCAGCGCCGCTGGCGCCCTTGCCCAGATTATCAAGCACCGCCATCATCCGGGCGGTTTCGCCCTCGGCATCGGCGAATACGTAAAGATCCAGCCGGTCGGAAGGGGCAGCCTGCTTGAGCAGCAGGATTTCGCCGACGTTCTCGTCCTCGTCATGAACGGTGACGAGCGGGGCGTTCTCGTAATAGCGCGCCAGTTCCTCGCGCAGGTCTTTGGCAGGAGATGCGTTGCGCATGGCAAGGATTGGCAGCGGTACCTCCACCACCATGCCGCGAAAGCCGGGCACCACGGCGGGGGAGAAGACCGGCGCATTTTCCAGTCCGGCCTTGCGCTGCATTTCGTCCAGGTGCTTGTGATCCATCGACAAACCGTAGGCGCGATAGGCAATATTGCTGCCACCACCGTCACCGGTATCCTCAAAACGCTGGATCAGGCTCTTCCCGCCGCCCGAATAGCCGGAGACGGCATTCACCGTGTAGGGCCAGTCGCGCGGCAGCAGTTTGGCGCGCACGAGCGGCGCGACAAGAGCCAGGAAGCCTGTAGGATAGCATCCGGGGTTGGACACGCGGTTGGCGCCTGCAACCACATTCGGGCCGACCAGTTCGGGAAAACCGTAGATCCAGCCACGTTCCGTGCGGTGGGCGGTGGAGGCATCGATTACCCGCGTACCGCTTTCCTCGTCGATCATGGCAACAGCTTCGCGCGCAGCATCGTCCGGCAGACAGAGGATCGCGAAATCGGCAAAGTTAAGGGCTGAACGGCGGCAATCGTCGTCCTTGCGTTCGGCATCGTTGAGGCGAACCAGTTCGAACTCGTCGCGCGCTTCCAACCGATCGGCAATTTCCAGACCGGTGGTACCTGCTGCGCCATCGATGAAGACAGTGTGCGCCATGATCAGCCTCCAAGAACCTCCAACCGGTCCAGCCGCACATAGCCGACAGGACCATCCAGCGAAAGACAGCCCCAGGCCCATTCGCGGCTTACGTCCAGCACTTCGAAACTGTCGCCCTCCAGCAAGGTGCAGATTTCCTCCGACGTATCGTTGGAATCGGCATAGAGAGGCGCGCCGCCAGGCAATACGCCGCGCGGCTGGGGCACGGCGTAATGTGGAACGAAGTGTTTGCCTGCCAGGCCGATATGCGCAAGGTCGCCGCGGATCGGTTCCGTGCGAGAATTCGGGCGCGCGACAGGTCCTGCCAGTACGTATGGTCCTTGCCCGGCCACTGCCGTCACTTTCTTGTCATCCTGGCTCAAGCGCCGCTCACCCATTGGTTGTGGCCGCGGGTATGCCCCATGCGGAAACTGCGCGCTTAGACGTGCATGACGATGGCTGCAACCTCATGGCCTAGCCATATCGACCGCGCAGGGCATGAAAGGCGGCTCGCAAGCCCAAAGCCGTACCACCCTTGGAGCGACCGGGCTTGGCCGAGGGGCGCCAGGAGAAGGTATCGAAATGGGCCCAGTCGATATCCTCGCCCACGAACTTGTCGAGGAACAGTCCCGCCACGCTTGCCCCGGCATAACCATTGGTGTGGGTGTTGTTGGTGTCGGCGATGTCGCTTTTCAGCCATTCGCGATAAACGTCGGGCAGCGGGAGGCGCCAGGGCTCGTCATCATGCGCCTGGCCAGCGGCAATCAACTGCTCTGCAGTCTGGTCGCGCCGTGTCATCAGTGCCGGCAGGTCCGGCCCCAGGGCGACGCGCGCCGCGCCGGTCAACGTGGCGAAGTCGATGATGAGATCGGGTTCGTGCTCACTGGCCAGGGTGAGGGCATCGCCGAGAATCAGCCGCCCCTCGGCATCGGTATTGCCGATTTCAACGCTTAACCCTTTGCGGCTGTTCAGCACATCGCCGGGACGAAAAGCGTTGCCGGCAATGGCATTCTCCACCGCGGGAACGATGCAGTGGAGCCGCAGCTTCAACCCCGCTTTCATGATCAGTTCGGCCAGCGCCAGGGCGTGGGCCGCGCCGCCCATATCCTTCTTCATCAACAGCATGCCGCGCGAGTTCTTGATGTCCAGCCCTCCCGAATCGAAGCATACACCCTTGCCCACGATGGCGACGCGCGGATGGCTTCCATCGCCCCATTCCAGTTCGATCAACCGCGGGGCGTGCTTGCGCTCTGCCGCGCGGCCCACGGCGTGGACCATGGGAAAACCTTTTTCCAGCGCATCGCCGCGCGTCACTGTGATGGTTGCATCCTGCGTCTTGGCAATGCGTTCTGCCTCTGCTTCCAGCGCGGCAGGCCCCATGTCTTCCGCAGGCGTGTTCACCAGGTCGCGCACCAGACAGGCTGCCTGCACTTCCGCGCTGACCAGTTCGATCTTGGCGACATCTTCTGTCAGCAAGATCCGCGGACCTTCGGCGTCGCTATCGTCGCGGTATCGGGTGAAGCGATACTGTGCAGTCTGCCAGCCGAACATGGCCGCACCCGCCTTGACACCCGCCAGCCGGTAGGTTCCGGCAGGCAGTTTTTCTGCCAGCTTGGCGAGGCACCAACTGGACAAATCCTGCGGATCGGCCACACCGCCAACGGCAAACCAGCCATCGCCATCAGGCACGATTGCAACCGGGTAGCCGCTGCCTTTGAATTTCTGTGCTCCAAGGGCGCCGCGCTGCGGGCTGCTCAGCCCCTGGGCAAAGCTTTCGAAGGTGTCGGTATTGACGATATGGATCGCAATGGCATCCTGCCCGCGATCCGGCTGGATCAGGTCTGTTGCAATAGTCATGGAATTCCGCTTGCCGTTTTCGTTGCCGTTTGGGAAGGCTTACCCCGTGATGATCCGACGATTTACTTTCCTGACGGTTCCGGCCTTGCTGGCGGCCTGCGTTCCTGCGGACGACGCGGACGAGCCCGTGGCCAATGGTACACCCGATACGCCGGTTCCGCCCGACGTGCCCGGCGCAGAGCAGACACCCGCGCCGCTGGGAGGAGCCCGGCAAGTGGCCGAGCGGACGGATCTGTTCCTGTTCGAATATTCCTATCCGCAAGCCGCGGGCGAGACTGAAGGGTTGGCCCAGTGGCTGGACCGGCGACTTGAACGCAAGCGCAACGCGTTGGCAGAGCGGGCGGAAGAAGGACGCAGCGAAGCGCGCGATAACGGTTTTCCGTTCAACAGCTATTCCAGCGAAACCGCGTGGGAAGTGGTGGCGGACCTGCCCGGCTGGCTCAGTCTGTCGGCCGATCTCTCCAGCTATTCGGGTGGCGCGCACCCCAACTATGGCTTCGATACCATCGTTTGGAACAAGCAGGAAGCGACGGCGATGGAGCCGATTGCGTTCTTCACTTCCCCGCAGGCGTTGGATGAAGCACTTGGCCCGCAACTGTGCGAGGCGTTGAACGCCCAGCGGGCGGAGCGGCGTGGACAGCCGGTGGAGGAGGAAGAGGAGGAGGGCGAAGATCCGTTCGAGGCGTGCGTGAAACCGGATGAGACCAATGTGCTGCTAGGCTCTACCAATGGTGAAACCTTCAACCGCATCGGCATTCAGATCGCGCCCTATATCGCCGGCCCCTACGCCGAAGGCAGCTACGAGTTTACTTTTCCGATTACACCCGAGTTGCTGGACGTGGTGCGCGAAGACTATCGGACAGCATTCGCCGCCGACTGACACGGCCTCTCGCATTCTGGCGACAAAGGCCCTAAGTGGGGCTTATGACAGAATACCAGCACGTAACAGACGACACGACCGTCTATCGCGACGGCACCATCAAACTGCATGGGCCCGAAGCCTATGAAGGCATGCGCAAGGCTGGCCGCCTTGCCGCGCAGATCCTGGATGAACTGACCACGCGCGTCGAGCCGGGCGTTACCACCGCAGAACTGGACCGGGTAGTCCGCGAGATGACGCTGGATGGTGGCGCGGTTCCGGCCACGATGGGCTATCGCGGCTTTACCCATTCATGTTGCATCTCGATCAATCATGTCGTGTGCCACGGCATCCCCGCCGACAAGCGTCTGAAAAATGGTGATATCGTCAATATCGATGTGACCCCGCTGCTGGATGGCTGGCACGGCGACAGCAGTCGCATGTACCTGGTGGGCGATGTTCCGCTGAAGGCGAAGAAGTTGGTAGAAGTCACGCACGAGTGCCTGATGATCGGCATTGCTCAAGTGCGCCCCGGTGCACGGCTGGGCGATATCGGTGCGGCGATCCAGGAATATGCCGAACGTCACCGGTACGGCGTGGTGCGCGAATTTTGCGGCCACGGTCTTGGCCGCCTGTTCCACGATGCGCCCGAAGTCGTCCATGCCGCGCGGCGCGGCACAGGACCGGAGCTGAAAGCGGGCATGTTCATGACGATCGAGCCGATGATCAATCTTGGTCGTCCGCATGTAAAGATGCTCAACGACGGGTGGACCGCCGTAACCCGCGATAAGAGTCTTAGTGCGCAGTTTGAACATTCCATCGGCATCACGGAAGAAGGCTGCGAAATCTTCACCAAGTCGCCCAAGGGTCTGGACAAGCCGCCTTATTGATCCAGCGCAATGATTGACGGGGGTGAATGCGGCAAGAAGCTTTCGGGAGGCAAACCGCCATGTTGAAGATGATGCCACTGATACTGTTGCCATTTCTTCTGTCGTCGTGCCAGACGACGCAGCAGGAACCTGTTTCGGCACCTGACCCGGTATTGGCAAACCCGGAAGACCATGCCCTTGCGCAGGCTGCCTGCGGAAGCTGTCATTCGGTAGAACCGTACGGCCTGTCTCCCAATGCCGATGCTCCGGAATGGCCCGCGATCGCCAACACGCGCGGCCTGACGCGGGAATCGCTTACCGACTGGCTGATCGACGCGCACAACTATCCAGCCGACATGGATTTCTATCTCGAAGAGGACGAGGTGGAGCAATTGGTGGACTACATGCTCACCTTGCGGCGTGAGGATTATCACCCTCCCTATTGATTTTCGGCACTTAGGCCGCGCCCGCGCATTGTGATGATGCTTTGCACGGGGACCCGGCTATATGTTCGAATTCGATTCCTACCATATCCTGATGGCGGCGGCCGGCGCTATCATCATCGCCTCGTACTGGGTGCCGCGTTTCTTTTCCGGCCGCGAGCCTGCGGCGGCACCCTTGCTGATCCTCACCGGACTTCTGGCATTTGCCTTCGTGCCGGAAATGCCAAGGGCAATCGATCCGATAAGCAACCCGCGCATCTGGGAAGTCACCGCAGAGCTCGCCGTGATTATCGGGTTGTTCGGCACCGGGCTGCGGATCGACAAGCTGCGGGGTCACGGGCTTTGGGCACCGACGCTGCGCCTGCTTCTGCTGGGAATGCCGATTACCATCGTCGCGCTGGCGCTGTTCGGATGGCTGGCTGCAGGGTTGACGATGGCGGGCGCGCTGCTGCTGGGCTCTATCCTGTCCCCCACCGATCCCGTGCTGGCGGGCGACGTGCAGGTTGGTCCTCCGCTGGAGGGTGGGGAGCATCCGGTGCGCTATGCGCTGACGACGGAGGCGGGGTTGAACGATGGCCTGGCATTCCCCTTCGTCCACCTGGGCATCATGGTAGCAACGGCCGGCTTCCTGACCACCGACATGCTGGCCGAATGGGCCTTGCGCGACCTGCTGTATCGCGTGGTGATGGGCGCTGCGGGAGGCGCGGGCGCTGGTTGGCTGCTGGGGCAGATCCTGTTCGACTGGCCGCGCCATAACGCGCTTTCGCAAACGCAATCGGGCGTGATCGCCTTTGCTGGCGTTATCTTCGCCTATGGCGCTACCGAACTGCTGGAGGGCTACGGCTTCATCGCCGCTTTCGTGGCGGGCCTGGTCTTGCGGCGGGAGGAATCGGAGGACCGTTTTCACGAAAAGCTGCACAGTTTTTCGGAAGCCCTGGAGCATACGCTCACCGCGATCATTCTTGTCGCCCTGGGCGCGGCAATCCCGATCTTGCTGCCATACCTAAACTGGTCCCACGCTTTCATCGGTCTGGCGCTGATTTTCATAATTCGACCCTTGATAGGCTGGTTTACTCTGGCGAAGGCGGGACTGGAAGCGCGCGAGCGGGCGACGGTGGCCTTCTACGGTATCAGAGGGATCGGCTCGATCTATTACCTCGCCTACGCCGGGCACCATGTGGACCTGGTGGACGAAGGCGCGCTGTGGGCGACGGTGGCGTTTACCATCGTAATCTCGGCCACCGTCCACGGCTTGAGCGCGGGCGTTGCCGTCAGCCGCGCGACCGGCGAGGAAAAAGGGGAAGAAGGGAAAGTCTAGCCATCTCTCGCAGCACGGATCGCAGCACCGCCTGCGAAAGGTGCGATGGCCACCAGCACCAGGCTGATCGCGGCGGTCAATGCGATGCCACCTTCGCCGCCGGTAGAAAGCGAACCTGCGCCGAAGACAAGCAGCGGTACCGCCAGCGGAATGACCAGCAGACCGGAGAGCGCTGCGCCTCCGCTGCGCAGGCCCACGGTCACGGCTGCAATGATGATGCCGATAGCGGCAAGCCCCGGCGTTCCCGCCAGCAGGCCCAGTTCCACCTTGCGCAAGGTTGCCGCGTCTATGCCCAGCAGTGCGCTGGCGGGCAGGGCGGCGAGCATGAGGAACGGCCCGAAGCTGAGCCAGTGGGCCAGCAATCGCACGGCCACCACCAGTTCTTCAGCCACCCCTCGAAGCGCCCACTGGTCGAAAAAACCGGCTTCCAGATCGGGTGTCAGCAATCTCTCGAGCGGCAGGATCGCGGCTAGCAGCGCGGCAACCCAGATCACTCCGCCCCCTGTCTCTGCCAGCAGATCGGGGTTTGGTCCCACCGCGAAGGGATAAAGCATGGCGACCGCCAGGAAGAACAGCAGCGGCAGCAGAGTGTTGCCTTTGCGCGCGCCGGGCAGCAATTGCGCAAGATCACGCAGCAGCAGATTGCAGATCGTGCTCAAGGTGCCAGTTCCGGTGTGAAGTCCGGCAGATGCAGCGCAGCCATGTCGGGCTCGGCAATTTGCTGGTGGCTGGCGACAAAGGCAATGCCGCCGTCTGCGACATGCTGCGCCACGAGTGTTTCCACCAGGACCACGGCATCGCGGTCCAGCCCGTTCAGAGGCTCGTCCAACAGCCAGATCTGCGCATCCTGCCCCAGCAGCCGTGCTAGCGCGGCGCGCTTGCGCTGGCCTGTGGAAAGGTACCGCACCGGCACGTCCAGCAAATCGGCAAGGCCAAGTCTTTCCAGGCCACCATCATCCACCGCGCCATCCAGTCCAGCCCAGAAGGCCAGCGCGCGGCCCAGTGGCAGATGCTCGTCCAGCGCCAGTGTCTGGTCCAGCAAGGCCATGCGGCCTGCGCGCTCTACCGCGCCTGCACAGGGGCGCAGCAATCCGGCAAGAATGCGGATCAGGCTGGACTTGCCCGTGCCATTCGCGCCGGTGACATGGCACGCCGTTCCCGTTCCCAGTTCCAGCGATAGCCCACGGAACAGCAGCCGCTCTCCACGGCGGCAAGCGAGATTATCGGCAACGAGGCGGGGCGCTTCCATTGGTAGACGCGTTAGGGCAGGGAAGCCACAACACGCAAGCAAGGGAGTTGCCGATGAGCGTCGAGAAACTGGAAGAGACCGAAGCGAACGCCGCCCTGGCTGCGCTGGACGGCTGGGAGTTTGACAGGGATGGCGATGCCATGCGCAAGACTTTCGAATTCTCCGACTTCAGTGAGGCATGGGCATTCATGGCGCGCGTCGCCCTGATCGCGGAGAAATCCGATCATCATCCCGAATGGTTCAACGTCTACAACAAGGTGGACATCACACTTACCACGCACGATGCCAGCGGCTTGTCGCAGCGCGACGTGAAAATGGCCGAGGCGATCGAGGCGCTCTAGGCGGTTGGCCTCAACTTCTGGCGGGGCGCCCCGCTCTGCGTTCGTGGGAGCCAGCCAGGGTGCGTGCGCGGTTGCGCAGCTTTTCAGGAAACCACTTGGCGGCCCACGCCAGCTTGCGCGCGGTCTTGCCGACGAGGGTGTGCACTTTCTTGCCGTGGACAGCGTTCCACGCTTCTTGCGCCACGACCTCCACCGGGGTGAATTCCAGCCCCGCTTTCACCACCGCGTCGCGTATCGGCGTGTTGCGGCTGCGGTTGGGCGGCTGCTGTAGCAAGGGGGTGTCGATGAAGCTGGGCATGAGAGAGCGTACCTTGATACCGTGCACGCTCCATTCCGCGTCCAGGCTTTCGGTCAACGATTTTACGCCCGCCTTCGTCGCGCCGTAGATGCTCTGGTTGGCCATGCCGTATATCGCCGCCGCACTGGCGGTGTTGACAAGACAGGCATCGGGGGCCGCGGCCTTGAGGTATTCGAAGCTTGCCTTGGCGCCGTAGAAAACCGCGCGCAGGTTTACATCCAGCAGCAGGTCCAGCTCCTCATGCGTGACCTCCGTCAGCGGCCCGCCGGAGGGGAGGCCCGCATTGTTGGCAAGCACGTTTATTGAGCCACCGGTATGGGTGACGAAATCCGACAGCGCCACATCCCAGGCCGTGCGATTGGTGACATCGAAGGTGTAGGTATGGCACTGGCCTTGCGGTAGCAGCGCCTTCGTTTCCTCAAGACCAGCGGAGTTACGATCCGCGATGCCCACACACCAGCCTTCAGCGGCGAATTTCTGCGCGATGGCGCGGCCAATGCCCGATGCGCCGCCGGTGATGAAAATGCTGTTGTAGTCGGTCATACCGCTCTCCCCCGGTGCAGGTGAAAGCGATATCACTACTGACATTTGCGTCAACTAAAGGCCGACATGTTCCTTGCCGTTACGGATTTCCGCGGTCGAGGCGTCCAGCACATCGCTCATCGGTTCCGCCCGTCCGCCGATACATTCGGCCAGGAAATTCTCGGTTATCGCGTTGAAGGCAATGTTGTTCTCCGGCCGGTGGAAGCCGTGGCCTTCATCGGGAAAAAGGACATAAGTGACGGGCACCCCGTCGCGTTCCATGGCCTGTACTATCTGGTCGCTTTCGGCCTGCTTCACGCGCGGATCGTTGGCCCCCTGGCCTATCAGTAGTGGCTTTGTAATTGCGTTCGCCTTGTAAAGCGGGCTGATGGACTTGAGGAATTCCAGGCCTTCCTCGGTCGTGGGGTCGCCCATCCGCTCGTGGAACTGCTTCACCAACGGCTCCCAATAGGGCGGAATGGTTTCCAGCAGGGTTTCCAGGTTGGAAGGGCCCACGATATCCACGCCGCAGGCAAAGGTTTCCGGTGTAAAGGCCAGGCCTACCAGCGTGGCATAGCCACCATAGCTGCCACCCATGATGGCGATCATGTCCTTCTCGGCAATTCCCTCTGCCACGGCCCAATCCACCGCATCCAGCAGATCGTCGTGCATCTTGCCCGACCATTCAAGGTTGCCAGCGTTTATGAAATCTTTGCCAAAGCCGGTAGAACCGCGGAAGTTGACCGAAAGCACGCCGTAGCCCCTGTTGGCGAGCCATTGGTGCGTGCGGTTGTAGCCATAGGCATCGCGCGCCCATGGCCCGCCGTGTACCACCAGCACCATCGGCACCGGGCTTTCCGGCACGCCGTCACCATCGGGATCGCTTTGCGGGGGCAGGGTGAGGTAGCTGGGCAGGGTCAGCCCGTCGCGCGCCTTTATCTCGCGCGGGTACATGGGCTGGAGCGGTGCGCTCTCCAGTTCCGGCTGGCCGGTATAGAACTTTGTCAGCGTCATGGCGTCGCGATCGAACAGGTATGCGGCCATGGGTGCGGTCAGCGGGTCGTTAGCCACCAGCCAGCGGCGATCATCATCGGTGCGCGATTGCACGCCGAAATCGCCCTTCAGCCGCTCGCGCAGCCAGGCGAGGGACTTGCCGATTTCTGGATCGATCGCATGGTGTTCTGTACGCAGATAGGTGGCGCTCCAGGCTTGCACTTCGCCTGTCTGCTTGTGCCGCAAGGTTCCGCCGATATCGGCCTTGCCGTGCTCTGCAATCAGCGTGCGCTCGCCCGTCTCGGTATTCTCGGCAAACAGGGCAGCGGTGTTGCGGCCCCGGCTGTCCAGCCAATAGAGCGTTTTGCCGTCAGTGGTGTAGCCCGCCATCCCCGTGGTGAGGGCATCGTCCAGCCCGGTGCGTTCCCGCGGATCTTCCTCCACCTCGCCATCGGTGATGAGGTGCATGTCCGTTCCGCCCTGGGCATTCTGTCGCACGGCCCAGCGCAGGACGAGGTTATCGTCCGCCTCGAAACCTGCCCATTCGTCGTTCTCGAAGACCAGCTCAAGCTCGCCGCTGCCAAGATCGAGCATGTAGACATCGTGGAACCGCGCGTCGCGGTTGTTGATGCCCACCAGCAGCTTGTCCTTGATGATGTTGGAAGATCCGACCACCTGCGCGCGGGTATCCTCAAACGGCGTAAGGCACTTTTCCGTTGCGTCTTCGGCGATGGCGATCTGGTAGAGGAGGTAGTTCTCGTCCCCTTCCTTGTCACGCACGTAAAGCAGGCTCTGGCTGTCGGGCGACCATGAATAGGAAGGGATGGGCCGATCCTTCGCGCTGGTCATGCGGCGCGGGTTGTCGGGATTGTCGGCAGGGGCCATGAACACGTTCATCACGCCTTCCCACGGCGCCATCCAGCTGACCCACTTGCCATCCGGGCTGATCTTCCCTTGCGCGCGCGTTGGGTTGCCAAACAGGTGATCGCGCGGAATCAGCGGAGTGTCGGCTACGCGGGCAGCGGCGTCGGATTGTGCGGTGGTGGCGTTCATGGTGTCTCCCTTGATGTGGGATGACAGCTAGGAATTGGCAGGCGTATTGCCAAGCTATAGCGCCGGATTGTCATAGCGGTGCCAATGAATGAACACTGTTGAAATCAAGAAAATAAAGTTATTTCAATTATCTATGGTGTAGAAGGTCTGCGGCAAAACTGCAACAAGCCAGCGTTTCAGCTAATGACTGCTCTTGTGCGGGGCGCCGCGTTGTCGAACGTCGCTTGTGGGGTGGATAGCGGACAGTCTGCTTTTATGGCAACTCGGTTGCAGAGCGGACGTTTGGTGGCCATTATGGCTAATATTTAAGAACGATTGGTGGGCACCAGTGAGTCTCGTCCAGCTGCATGGATACCGATATAGCGTTTACAATCGGATCGCTCGACTGACCCTGCTTCTCAAGGAAGTCGAACATGAGATAGTCGAGGTCGATCCATTCAGCGAGTTATCTGACAACTACCTAGTCTTGAACCCATTTGGCCGAGTGCCAACACTGACCCATGGCACTTTCGTACTATTCGAAACCAACGCGATTACACGCTATATCGACCGTGCATTTGGAGGTCAGCCATTGCAACCCCGTGGGCACAGCTACTGTCAGTAGGATGGATCAGTGATCGCAGTGATCGACGCCTACGGCTACTGGCCAATGGTGAGGCAGGTTTCTTCTCACGGCTTCTTTCGCGGCTATTTTGGCGAGACCTCAGATCCTGATGAGGTTGCCGCCGGTCTTAAGAAATCTCATCAAGTCCTTTCCTTCCTCAATGGCATCGCGAATGAGGGCAGGGTGCTTAATGGTACGGTTCTTACGTTGGCGGACTGTCATCTCGCGCCAATGCTAGACTATTTTACCCGCGCCGATGCCGGGAAGGACGCGCTATCCAATTACAGCGCGCTGCAGGGCTGGTGGAATAGCATCGCTCACCTTGATGCTCTCACTTCGACTGACCCAATGGCAGTTAGTGTGACGCCCACGGCAGCTTTTGGCGACAACTAGAGCCGCGTAGTATGTCCAACTTTAGGGTCGTTAGCCGAAGGACAGCCTTATCTGATCGCACGCTTCATCACGAACAGACCGCATCCGACCACTATCCAAATCGCGATGCACCGATACTGGCGCCCCTCGACGGGCCTGCTATCACCGTCCCGATGTCCGACACTCCCATTATCACAACGCCGCGGTTTCACTGCCGCCCGCTCAGGCAGGGCGACGAAACCGCCTTCTGGCCTGCATTCTCCAGCGACACGCAGATGCGATATTGGGGGCGGGGACCATTCGACGATCCTGAAGAATTTCGCGAATACCTGTTCGACACGCGCGGTACGTGGAACGGGCGTACCTGGATTTGCGAGCCGCTGGGGGGCGGCGATCCCGTGTTTCGCATGGTGGCCAGCAGCAATGTGGAGCAGGTGGCGGAGATCGGGTACATCATGGTGCCCGGCAATGGCGGACGCGGGATTGCGCGCGAATGCGTCAGCGCGCTGGTTACGCACCTGTTCCAGGAGGAGGGATTCCATCGCATCTATGCCGATGTCGATCCGCGCAACAGTCGTTCCAACGCCTTGCTGAAACGGCTCGGCTTCACCCGCGAAGGGCACCTGCGACACACGATGAAAACGCACATCGGCTGGACCGATACCTGGCTCTGGGCGATCCTGTCCGATGAATGGCCTGAAGGGGTGGAGAAAAGCAGCGATTGAACGGGCTTCGATAATCTTTAATGAATGCCAGCGATAAGCTGCTTTCGCGCAAGCCAACAGGGGAATACACAATGTCCAAATCAGTCCGTGCCGCAATCCTTCTAGCCGGGGCCAGTGCCCTGCTGACATCGCCAGCCACCGCGCAGGTTCGCGATCTGGGCGCGGCACAAGGCGATGTGCGCGTCTTCCAGGGCGAAGTGGACGGGGAGGCGGCTGTCTTCGTGCTGACCGTGCCCGCCGATACGGCCATGCAGGTGGACGTGATTTCGCGCGATGGCTTCGATCCCGTCCTGCGCGTGCTGGATGCAGCCGGCGAACTGATCGTGGAAGATGACGACGGCGGCGACGATCTCAATCCGCGCGCCCGCATTGCGGCAGAGGATCGCAGCCGCCGTATCATGCTGGAGGTGGACAGCTTCGACGCCGGGTGGGACGAGGCCGAGGAAAGTTATGGCGGCAGTTTCGACCTGCGCCTTTCGCCAAGCGATTATGTCGCGGTCGGCACCCGCGCGGTCAGCTATGGCGCGCGCGAGACGGGCATTTTGGTGGGGGAAGAGCATCTCTTCACGATGCAGGGCAATGCCGGGGACGCGGTGGAGATCGCGCTGGTGGCCACCGATGACAATCTCGATCCTTACCTGGAACTGCGCGATCCTCGCGGCGAAACGATCGCCTTCGACGATGATGGCGGCGAGGGTCTGAACTCCGTCTTGCGACACACCTTTACCGATGCGGGCACCTACACCATCGCCGCCAGCGGGCTGGGCGAAAGTGAAGGCGGTTACCGCTTCCGCGTGCGCGAGCAGCAGGAGGCGATGGCGCAACTGCCCCTGCAGGTGATCGGCTTCGATGACGAGGCGAGCGGCACACTCGCCTCCGGTTATGGCGAAGCCGCTGCCGACGCCTCTTTGATACCAAGCCACATCGATTATCAGCTGAGCGAGGCGGCAAAGGCCGCGATCCGCGCCGACAATGGCGAGGTAACCATCCGCATGAGCGCCAGCGGCGCAGGCGATCCCGACTTCGGCGGCGAAATCGATTCCTACCTCGAACTCGGCTTCGACACCCCCCTGGGTTTCGCCGTGGCGGTTAGCGACGATGACGGGGGCGGAGATCTGGACGCCCTGTTGCCGGTGGATCTGGGTCTCATCGCCGACCAGCCCGGCCTGCTGGACATGCTGCGCGTCCGGGTGCAAGGCTACGGCGGAACGTCCGGTTCCTATACCCTGGTGATCAGCGAGGGGATGGAGCCGCGACAGGAGACGGATTGGGAAGTCGGCACTGAGATCCAATAGGCGCTGCGCCTTCAAAACCTGGCCGAACATACAGCAGGAGACGCCCAGACATCTCCCCCCGCTGGATGTTTCGGAATGTAATTCGCAATTAAATTTCTTTTTGTTAACCACTTTTGCTATTTGTCTTTTTGGCCCTTACGGAAGGACAAGACGTTGTGGGACGAGGTTCGCTAAAACCTTGTCCGTCACATCGCGGTTCGCAATAAAGGGGCGGTGAGTTTGCTTGAATTGAACAAGTTGCAAGACGAAACGGAAGTAGAGAGCGTCACGTCCGCCGAACTGGTACGATCTTTCGCCAAGTGGCGGGAAGCTGCTTTTTCCAAACCCGTCCCCATTACCACCCATGGCCGTGTTTCACATGTCCTGACCGGGGCCGAGCTCTTCGAACAGATGACGCGGTCCCGGCCCGCTGGGGGTAACGGAGTGATGACGACCGACCCGCAGCTGATCTCGCTGTCGGAACGCCTGAAGGAAGGGCTTCTGCTATGCGATTCCGACGAGGTGATACTCTACGCCAACAGGCAGGCGAAGGAGTTCCTCGACCTCGAACCGTTCAGGCCCGGCACGCGTCTTGCGCAGTGCCTTCCGGAGCTGGAGGGCAGCGTGATGCAGGCACAGTATCGCCGGACAATGGAAGCGAAGGAAGCCCTGTCGGCCGACGTGCCTTCCCTGCGTCGCAAGGGGCGGTGGGTGAACTTCCAGTCCATCCCCATGGGCGAGCAGTTCGTGTTGCTGGTGCGCGATATAACGGAAGAGGTCGAACGATACAGGATGGCCGATGCAAAGGAAGCCATGCTGGAGGCGATCAGTCGCAATCCCGATGTAAGCTACGTCCGGCTATCGCCGCGCGGCCTTATCGCGATGGCCGACAGCACGCTGGAAGACTGGCTTGGCATCGCGAACGAAAAGCTGATGGGCATTCGCCTGGACGATCTCATCGTTCGCGAACACCAGCACGCTTTCCGCAAGATCCTCGACAAGGTTCTGGAACGTGACTGCGCATCCAATTGCGATCTGGACCTGCTGGCGAACAGGGATGAACCGCTTAGCGCGCACTGTGCCATCGTTCCCTTGCGCGGTGCCTACGGGATCGAGGGTGCCTCGATCATCATGACGCGGCGCTGAGGCCGAGGCCAGCCTCTCCCCCATGCGCGAATGGCGGGCGCGCGCTGCTCCTGTTCCCCGTCCCCCTCCAGCAGCCGATCCGCTGCCTTGCGCCGCTCGGCCATCCGGTCGAGCTTGGCGTTGAGGCTGGCGAGCACTTCGGCCTTGCTGGGCCGACGGCTGCGCTCCTGCGCCAGCACCTCTTGCCGGATGCGCTCGTACAAGGGATGGCCGGGCGCGATGTCGGGGCCGTAGCGGTCGGCGCGGCGGTGGCGCAGGAAGAACATCACCAGCGCCTCGTTATGTCGCCGCTCGGTGCCGACTACCTGCCCGGCAGAGACGACCATGCGCCCCTCCTCCTCTATCGCGCGGGCGAGGGCACAGTCCTCCAGGCGAGCTTGTGTGGCAACGAAGTCACGCGCACACCTCACCGGCTGGCGAAGGTTCGAGCCCGGAGGGCTCGCGAGCGCAAACGCGCGCCCGAGCCAATGCGAGGAAAGCCAAGGAGTGCGGACGCACTCCGCCCGGCGCTTGAGGGGCTAAACGAATAAGATGGGTGTCGGTCATGCGCCGGGGTGGAGCAGTTCACCCGCAGCGTAGGAAAGAGATTTCTGTCTGGCGATACTCGGCGCGCGTTAGCGCGCCGCAAGCGCGAACGCCGGCGCTTGAGACTAAACAAATGAAAAGTTGCTTGGTCAAGCTGCCAGGGAAGCAGCAGCCTTCGGATTTCTGAATGGGCGAAGTTCGGAGATTACTTTTTGGGGAAAGATGCTCCATTATGGACATAAAGAGAACATTGAGCCTTCACATCAAGGAGAAGGCTTGTTATCCGTTCCCAATCCCTGAAGGCTGCATAAGATAAGAGTATGTTAAAAAGTATCGAACTTTTTTCTGGTTGTGGCGGCCTTGCTTTAGGGCTTTCCCGTGCTGGCTTTCGCCATGAGTTGCTCGTTGAGTATAACGAATGCGCAGTCGAAACCGTTTTGCACAACAAGCGTCGTAATGTTGCGCATGTCATGCACTGGCCAATTTGCAAAGATGATGTGCGCGTTGTTGATCTCGACGATTTTGAGGGGATCGATTTGCTCGCAGGCGGGCCACCGTGCCAGCCGTTCAGCGTTGGGGGGAAGGCCGCTGGGCCAGATGATCGGCGGGATATGTGGCCAGCTGTAATACGGGCAGTAGCAACAACGAAACCCTCAGCTTTTCTATTCGAGAATGTAAGAGGTTTGGCTAGACCCAAGTTTCGCGAATACTTCGAAGAAATCCAGCTTAAGCTGGCAAAACCTGCTAAGAGACTTGGCTATGGACTTGCTGTGCAAGTGGTGAATGCCGCAGATTTCGGAGCAGCCCAAAAACGGCACCGCATTTTGATTTTAGGGCTTCGTGGGTCAAAAGCGATTTCAGTGCCATGGCTCGAACCTACCCATTCGCGCGAGCGCTTAGTTTGGGACCAGTGGGTCACCGGTGAATATTGGGATGAGCACAATATCGCGAGATCGCTTGATGAGTTTCCAAAAGCAGACGCTGCTATCGTTCGGCGTCTCCGCAAGAATATGGAAAAACCGTCTCTCAAGCGATGGGTAACTGTCCGGGACCGCTTGCGCGGCTTGGGAGAGCCGAACGAAAGAATGAACCACTGCTTTCAAAGTGGTGCGAGGGTATATCCCGGCCATACCGGCAGTCCGCTCGACCAACCTGCAAAAGCACTAAAGGCGGGCGATCATGGCGTTCCGGGCGGAGAAAACATGATGGTTAAGGATGACGGCACCGTGCGATATTTCACACTTCGAGAATCTGCGCGTCTTCAGGGCTTGCCAGACGACTACACTTTTTCCCGCAGTTGGACCGAGTCTATGCGCCAATTAGGCAATGCTGTTCCCGTCGAACTTGCGACAGCCGCAGGAAAGCGAGTTGCGGAATTGCTTTCGCAAGATGCCAAAGATTTTGCAATTGCCGCTTGATGGATATCTTCAAGGGCACAGAGATAGAGCAGACCGATTGCGCAGGATATGTCGAATTTGAATTCGACCTCCCTCATGCATTGTTGACGCGTCTGGTCGAGGTATTTGTCAACGTTGATAGTGCTGTACTGAGTGTTGCTCAGGCAAGTTCAATTCCCGATGAGCAAGGTGTCTATCAACTTTTTCTAGATGAGACGCTCGTCTATGTCGGAAAAACCGATGGTGACGCAGGTCTGCGGTCTCGGCTTGCACGACATGCAACGAAAATCCGCAATCGCAACAATCTCGATCCACGGCGCGTGAGTTTTAGGGCGGTCAGGATTTTCGTCTTCACCGCGATGGACTTGGAAGGCGATCTAATCCGGCATTACGGTGGGGTTTCCAGTTTGGCTTGGAATGGAAGTGGTTTTGGGTCAAACGATCCTGGCAAAGAGCGTGACACCACACGGGTAAAGTCATCGAACTTTGATGCTCAATTTCCCATTGATCTGGATGCGCCGTCACAGGTCGAAGTTGAAGCAGGAGAAACGGCGGCTGATGTATTGACGAGATTGAAGCAAAACCTGACATATACGCTTCGTTATCAGAACAAGGGCGGGAATAGCCGTCTGCCGCACAATGATCTCAGTTCGACAAAACTCGGAGTGTTATCGCACGGCGCGTCTGTCAGAACGCTATTGTCGCACGTGGCCAGTTCTTTACCATCCGGCTGGCATGTTACCGCCCTACCGGGTTATATTATCATGTATAAAGATGATCATCGCAAATTTCCAAGCGGGACGGTAATAGCTCGCTCCCCTTGACCCCCCACCCAAATCCAACTAAGTGCGCCCTCAACCGAGGCCCGCTCGTGTAGCGAGTCCCTGGTCAGATAGAGCTGAACATTGCCGGTCGTGTCCCGGGGCTCCCAATGCGTGGAGCCTTTTTCTATTGCGGAGCAATCCGTGGGGCAGCCGTCAAAGTAACCCGGTGCCGGAAGGTTCGGGTGGAGTGTTTCAGGCTCGCGCGATGGATCGGCTTGGCTTTCTTCGGAAAGGCGTCCGGTCCGCTTCACGCGATCCCGATATATTCCATCCGGTGCAACTGGCGCCACAATTTGGGTGAAGGGCCTGTCCCTCGTATCCGTCTGGCAAAGGCGGGCATGGTGGCGGGCTGCGATCCCCTCGAACGGTGAAGAGAAACCATGCCGACAATTAACCAGCTGGTCCGCAAGGGCCGCAGTCCCATCGTCAAGAAAAGCAAGTCTGCGGCGATGATGAACAACCCGCAGAAGCGCGGCGTTTGCACGCGCGTCTACACGACGACCCCGAAGAAGCCGAACTCGGCACTGCGCAAGGTGGCCAAGATCCGTCTTACCAACCAGCGCGAGATCATCGCCTACATTCCGGGCGAGGGCCACAACCTCCAGGAACACTCTGTCGTGCTGATCCGCGGCGGCCGTGTGCGCGACCTTCCCGGCGTGCGCTACCACGTGCTGCGCGGCGTGCTCGACACGCAGGG